>ERZ779870.246-NODE-246-length-65273-cov-11.0092_pt1 | contig 65273 bp, 52 predicted proteins | sample MGYA00511247_ERZ779870 | MGnify/ENA primary metagenome ERZ779870 (study PRJEB29588, sample SAMEA2149068) | human gut metagenome | biome: human gut; feature: human-associated habitat; material: faeces | place: Denmark | collected 2008/2010 ...
CAGGCCCCTTATAGGGGCATAATCAAACCACCAGTTGAACTGGTGGTTCATGACTTAGCGCGTCAGAGGATATGAAAAAAGGAGATGAGCGTTATGAAGCTGTTTATCAGCGCTGATATTGAAGGCTGCGTCGGCACGACGCTTGCCAGCGAAACTCATAAGGAAAGACCGGAATACCAGCAGTTTGCAAAACGGATGACAGATGAGGTAAGAATTGTCTGCCAGGCGGCTCTGGAGGCAGGAGCCGACGAGATAGTGGTCAAGGACGGACACGGAGACGCCACTAACATTGACTTTACCGCCATGCCGGAGGGCGTGACACTGATCCGCGGAAAGAGCGGCCATCCTTATAATATGATGTTTGGCCTGGACGAGACCTTTGACGGCGTGCTCTACGTAGGCTATCACGCGCCGGCTGGAAACGGCGGCAATCCCATCAGCCATACCTCTACAGGAAACAGCAACCAGATTCTTTTAAACGGAAAGGTGATGAGCGAGTTTATGCTCAATACCTACACAGCGGCCATGATGGGCGTGCCGGCCGTCTTTATTTCCGGAGATGAGGGAATCTGCGGACTGGCCAGGGAAATGGTTCCAGGCATCACCACAGCGGCTGTAAAGAAGGGCGTGGGAGCCTGCACCATCAATATGAGCGTGGCTGCTGCAGACCGGCTTTTAAAAGAGAAGGTGAAGGAAGCCCTCAGCGGAGATCTGAAGGCCTGCCGGATTGCCATGCCGGAGCAGTTCGAGTACGTAGTGAATTACAAGGATCTGAAGAAAGCGTACCAGATGTCCTTCTTCCCGGGCGCAGAGCGGGTGGACGAGAGGACAAACCGGGTAGTCAGCAGAGATTATAAGGATATTGTGACAGCTCATTCCTTTATGGTTTACTAAAATAGGACAGAACACAGAGCTGACGCAGACAGGAGGAATAAAAACTATGGCAGATTTAAAAATGGTAGAGGACCTTACCAACGCCTTTGGCCCCAGCGGGTTTGAGGAAGAGGTTGTGCAGGCGGTGAAGAAGCACAGCGGCAGCCTTTATCTGGAGCATGACGCCATGCACAATGTATACGCTTATATGGATGAGGCGGCGAAAAAACGGTGTATGCCACAGGAAGGCAGAAAGCGGCCGGTTCTGATGCTGGACGCCCATTCTGACGAGGTAGGATTTATGGTTCAGAATATCGAGGAGAACGGCCTGCTCGATATTATCTGCCTGGGCGGCATCCACAATACGAATATTCCGGCCCACTCTGTCATTGTAAAGAACAGGGCGGGAAAGAAAATCAGGGGAATCACCACCTCCAAGCCAGTACATTTTCTGACGGCCGCAGAGCGGGCGGACAATTCCTTAAATATCGAGGATATCAGAATTGACGTGGGGGCTTCCAGCCGGAGAGAGGTCATGGAGGACTACGGTGTGGCAGTGGGAGATCCGGTGATGCCGGACGTGAAGTTTGAGTACGATGAAGATCACGGTATCTGCTATGGAAAGGCCTTTGACAACCGTCTGGGCTGCGTGAGCATTCTGAGCACCATGAAGGCGCTTCAGGCTGAGTCAGAGCAGCTGGCCGTGGAGGTAGTGGGCGGATTCGCTGCTCAGGAGGAGGTAGGAACGAGAGGAGCCCAGGTGACCTCCCAGCAGCTTCTTCCGGATTTGGCCATTGTGTTTGAGGGATCTCCGGCGGACGACTTTTATTTCCGCCCTGGTATCGCCCAGTGCAGCCTGAAGGCGGGAACCCAGATCCGACATATGGACGCCAGCTATGTGTCCAATCCTGAATTTATCCGCCTGGCCCAGGAAATCGGAGATAAGTGCGGCATCAAATATCAGGACGCCGTACGGCGGGGAGGCAGCACCAACGCGGGAAAGATCAGCCTGACAGGAAAGGCAGTACCGGTTCTGGTTCTGGGAATCCCGTCCCGGTACGTGCACACTCATTATAATTTCTGTGCCATGGAGGATATTGACGCTACCGTAAAGATGGCTGTGGAGGTTATCAGAAGCCTTGATAAAGAGAGAATCGACGCCGTGATGCGCCGAGGCATTATTTAATGAAACAGCTGCCAGGGACAGGACAATTTAACAGTCAGGAGAGAGCCGGCTATTCAGACAGCCGCTGCAGAGAGTTCTGCGGCGGCTGTTTTGAAGATTAAAGAGGAAATTTTTGAGACATATCAAAAATATATGACTGTAATATCAAAAATATATTTTACAGATGTCGCATAATAAGTGTAATATATAATCTATAGGTAAAAAATTATAACTGACAGGAGGCAATTTCATGAAAGAAAACCACAGCTTAGAAATGATTGGAATTCAGAACACCACAGGCAAGGTTCACTACAACTTAAACCCTGCCCGCCTGGTAGAGGAGGCTCTTCGCCGCGGCGAGGGAGTGCTGACAAATACAGGTGCTCTTTCTGTTACTACAGGCAAGTATACAGGCCGCTCACCGAAAGATAAATTTATCGTTGATACAAAGGATGTACATGACAAGATTGCCTGGGGAGACGTAAACGTCGCTATCTCTGAAGATGCCTACCAGTCTATTAAAAATAAAATGTTCACATATCTGGCAGATAAGGAATTATATGTATTCCAGGGCTTTGCAGGCGCTGATAAGAAGTACACCAGAAAGTTCATGGTTGTCAATGAGTTCGCAAGCCAGAACCTGTTTATCCATCAGCTGTTAATCAGACCCACAGCAGAGGAACTGGAATCCTATGGTGCAGCAGATTTCACACTGGTTGTAGCTCCAGGCTTTACCTGTGATCCTGCGGTAGACGGAACACACTCTGAGGCAGCTATTATCGTAAACTTCCAGGAGAAAATTGTACTGATCGCCGGTTCTCAGTATTCAGGAGAGATTAAAAAATCTGTATTCTCTGTTATGAACTATTTAATGCCGGTTGAGGAAAATGTGCTTCCAATGCACTGCTCCGCAAATATGGATCCTGAGACTCATGAGACGGCTATCTTCTTCGGCCTTTCCGGAACAGGAAAGACAACTCTGTCTGCAGATCCGGCAAGAAAGCTGATCGGAGACGATGAGCATGGATGGTGTGACAATGGCGTATTCAACTTCGAGGGAGGCTGCTACGCAAAATGTATCAATCTGGATCCGAAGAACGAGCCGGAGATCTACAGCGCAATCCGTTTCGGCAGCGAGGTGGAGAATGTAGTGATCGACCCGGAGACAAGAATTCCTGATTATGATGATGACTCCATCACAGAGAACACACGAGTAGGCTACCCGATTACTTACATTGACAATGCGCAGATTCCAGGCGTAGGCGGAGTTCCTAAGGTAGTTATTTTCCTGACAGCAGATGCCTTCGGCGTACTTCCTCCAATCTCCAGACTGGATGAGAACGCGGCTATGTACCACTTTGTAACAGGCTTCACATCCAAGTTAGCCGGTACAGAGCGCGGAATCAAGGAGCCGCAGCCAACTTTCAGTACCCTGTTCGGCGAGCCGTTCATGCCGTTAAATCCGTCTGTATACGCAGAGATGTTAGGTGAGAGAATCAGAAAATACAATACAAAGGTTTACCTTGTAAATACAGGATGGACAGGCGGTCCTTACGGAGTGGGAAGCAGAATGAAGCTCTCCTACACAAGAGCCATGGTTACAGCTGCATTAAACGGCGAGCTGGAGAAGGCAGAGTACAAGCATGACGACGTATTCAATGTAGATGTTCCGCAGTCCTGCCCAGGCGCTCCGGCTGAGATTATGAACCCAAGAGATACATGGGCTGACAAGGCTGCCTACGACGAGGCTGCTGCAAAGTTAGCTAAAATGTTTAAGGACAACTTTGATAAGAAGTATCCAGATATGCCTGAGGAGATCAAGAACGCAGGCCCAAGAGCATAGTTTTAAGGGCGTGCTAAAATCAGCTTTTCCTGGCTGAAATAAAAACAGGAGCAGATATCTCTCTGCAGCCCAATGTGCTGGCAGGAGACTGCTCCTGTTTTTCTATTCTGTTTTTTCCTGTTCCAGAAGCAGATTTACCAGCTGGGCAGCTGGCTGACTTAAAGGCCGGCTTGAATCTTCGATAAGACTGCAGCGCCTGGCGGGAGGCTCCTTGGCCAGGGGGATCCGGACAACACAGCCGGAGGACAGAGCAGTTTCAGCCAGGCGTTCAGAAAGAAAGCCGATTCCCAAACCGTTTTGTATCAGACTAAGCATCTGTTCTGCAGAGGATGCCTCGATATCAGGAACCGGGGAGAATCCCAGACTTTGATAAAAAGAACGATAAAATTCAAAGGATTCGGCACTCCTTCCCAGTGTTATGAGGGGAAATCCGGAGAGTTCTGCCGGATATCTGGGACGATCCGCTAAAAAGCTGCATTGTCTGGATCCAATCAGGACTTCCCTGAATTCTTTCAGCGGTGTTTCTCTGAATGGCGACTCTGTTTTCTCTGGTTCTTCAGACAGAGCAGACAGGGCGAAGTCAATCCGCTCCTTTTTCAGAAGCAGGACAGCCTGCGTTTTGTCGGCAGATACCAAGCGCAGCCTGATTCCTGGAAACAGGCTGTGAAACTTGATCAGCTTTGGAAGCAGAACTTCATGGAACGCGCTGCTGCTGACACCGACAGAGACGCTGCCGCTTTGAAGTTCACGGTTCTGTCCCAGTTCCATCTCAGCAGCCTGGAGCTGCCTGTAGGCGATGGAGACATGAGAAAACAGGCGCTCCCCTTCCGGCGTCAGTTCTACACCCCGGTTTGAACGGACAAACAGCTGACATCCCAGCTGATTTTCCAGGTTGTTCATGGAACGGGTGATATTAGGCTGATTATTCAGCAGGATATGGGCCGCCTGTGTGAAGCTTTTGTATTTGGCTACATAGTAAAAAATCCGGTAGTAATCGTAATTGATTTCCATGAAGTCTCCTTTGTAGGTCAGGACAGGAATCAGGCGGCTCCCAGCTTCAGTTCTTCAAGAACCAGGGAAGAAACTTCTTTTAAAATTTCCAGATGTACAGCCAGGGGGAGACGGTCTACAGTCATTTCACGAAGTCCTGTGGCGCCGTCTGCTCCTCCGGCCTGAAGGACGCGGCGGAGCATTTCCGTTTCCTGCTCTTCATCCGGAAGCAGAAATTTCTGCGTTTCTCTGGAGAGAAGAGCGGCGGCTCCGATTCCCCACCAGTTAGATACTCCGCTGGCCAAGGCATAGTCGGCACCCTGCTGAGAGCAGATTTCGCTGCCAAGGGGAACGAAAGATTCTATCTCTTTTCGGAACGCGCCCATACCCATTTCGTTTCCGCCGTCCCCTATGGAAATTGTGCAGATGTTCTTTTCTCTGGCAAGGGAGAGAAAGCAGTCGGCGTCCGCAGTCATTGAATCAATGACAATACCCCGCATATTGTGATAATGGCCGTCGCAGGCTTTGCCAGGCCGTTCCAGAGTAACTACATGGGTGGGAGAAAAGGCGTCTAAAAGATCCTCTGCAAAGGATTCAGCGCCTGTCTCCGGAATTACAGCTATTCTGGCTTCGCGGCAGCGGACAGAGAGGGCAGCCTTGAGAATAGCTGAGGAATGGCAGTCTGTCACAGCCATAACCTGACACCCGTTTGCTTCCAGGGCAAAGGCTAAATCTGCGGTTCCCAAAGGTCCGTCCGTCTCTCCTGTCACTGTTTGGTCGGGGCAGATAACAGGAAAGCCAGTGAGAATAAGAACGCGCCTGGCCTGCGCGAGTTCTCTGGAAACAAGATCCAGATCCGCCTCTGGAAGAGCCTTCATAAGTCCGCGGCTGCCGAAATCCTGTCTCATAATCGAATTAAGTTTACTGAAAAAAGTCATATTGAACCTCCCATTTTGAGCTGTTTTTCTGTCTGTTTTCTGTCAGGATACAGTCTGGACAAACAAAAAAAGCCACTCCTCCTGTTCAGATTCATGGCTCTTATTTACAATGGGATCATCCGGGCAGGAGTCCCTATAAATAAAAGAATCCGTATGATTTTCAGTATCATTGTACCGTTTTTAACACGGGGTGTCAAGGACTATCATCAGACCGGCACGACAAATTTTGGAGGAAAAATTTGTTATTTCTGCGCCTGCTGTGACAAAGGTGCGGATAATACAGAATAGTAGTCTGTAAAAGGAGAAAAGTATATGAAATATGAAAAAAATACTATTTTAATTGTAGGACAGGCCAAGCCCAGCCGCGAAGACGCCATTTACAGCCTTCACGGGGAGTTTTACATCAGCCTGGTACTGGAGAAAAAGAGCGGAACCATTATCAATATGGACTGCAATACGATTTTGGGAGTAACCAGGGATTTTGTAGCAGATATGATAGTTGGAAAAAGCCTGAAAACAGATATGGAGCTGCTGGAAAAGGAAATCAGAAGCCGTTATTTTGCTATGACGCAGAAGCCGCTTATCGCCTGTTTGAAGGATGCCTGCAATCGGTATGCCATGGTTCTGGAAAAGGAGAGAGAAAAAGAAAAATAGAACCAGATAGAATTGAGAGATCCGGCAGCCGGATCTCTCAATTTCAGTATCAGGACTATTCTTTTCCGCTCCAGCAGTAGGTACAGAGCTTGCAGGGAGAAATTCCGATGGATTCCACCAGATCGTCCAGACGATGGAACTGAAGCGTAGTGAAATTTAGTTTTTTGCGGATTTCTTCTACCATTTCCTTATAGTTTGTACTGTCTGGATTTGCATAATCGGCTAACAGCTCTTCGGAGACATTTTCTCCCTCCCGTTCTCTGATAATCCGGCGTGTGATCAGATCCATCTCAGAGTTGGAGCGGGAGAAGTTCAGATATTTGCATCCAAACATTAAAGGCGGGCAGGCCGGGCGGATATGTACTGCCTTGGCTCCGCTTTCATATAAAAATTCGGTCGTTTCGCCCAGCTGTGTTCCGCGTACAATGGAATCGTCAATTAAAAGCAGGCTTTTATTGCGGATCAGAGTATCTACCGGGATCAGCTTCATGCGGGCAATCAGGCTTCTCTGATTCTGATTGGCCGGCATGAAGGAACGAGGCCAGGTCGGCGTATATTTAATAAACGGACGGGCGAAAGGAATACCGGATTCATTGGCATATCCGACTGCATGGGCAATACCGGAATCTGGAATGCCGGCCACCAGGTCTGCGTCAGAATGATCCCGTTTCGCCAGCATTTTTCCACAGGCATAACGCATGGCCTCTACATTGACGCCTTCATAGGTAGAGGTGGGATAGCCGTAATAAACCCACAGGAAAGAGCAGATTTTCATCTCTTCTCTGGGCTTGCTTAATATTTCAAAGCCATCCGGAGTCATAAAGACAATCTCTCCTGGCCCTAATTCGTGGCAGTCTTTATATCCCAGATTAATATAAGCGAAGCTTTCAAAGGAAACGCAGTAGGCGCCTTCCTTCTTGCCGATCATGGCGGGAGTGCGTCCTAACCGGTCTCTTGAAACGTAAATTCCCTCTGGCGTCAGAATAAGGATACTCATGGAACCCTTGATACGCTCCTGAGCGTAGAGAAGGCCGTCTACAATAGACTCTTTCTGATTGATGATAGCGGCCACCAGCTCTGTGGCGTTTATCTTTCCGCCGCTCATCTCCAGGAAGTGGATATGGCCTTTTTCGTAAGCTTCCTTAACTAATTCCTGCTCATTGGAAATTTTTCCCACAGCGGTGATAGCATAGCTTCCCAGGTGAGACTGAATTAAGAGAGGCTGGGGATCCATATCGGAAATACATCCGATTCCCAGATTTCCTGTCAGCTCGTCTACATCGCGCTCAAATTTTGTACGAAACGGGGAATTTTCGATATTGTGAATGGAACGATTGAAACCGTCCGGTCCATAGACAGCCATACCGCCTCTCCTCGTTCCTAAATGAGAATGATAGTCTACTCCAAAGAATAAATCCAAAGTGCAGTTTGTTTTTGAGGTTACACCAAAAAATCCGCCCATTTTTTCCTTCCTTTCAGTCGTAACGATTCTTGATTGATAATAGTTTTATGTGCCTGAAGGCACAGATCAATTCTATCTTAGCATATATAAGGTAAATAGGACAATAGAATTTATTTATTAAAAATTTTAATAAAAAATGGGCGGTTTTTCAATAAAAAATGAATCGCTTACTGGCAGTGTCCGCCGCAGCCGTGGGTTCCGTGCTCATGTCCGCCGCAGCCGTGCTCGCCGCAGGTATGGCCTTCGCCGTGGCGCTCGCTGTGATGGCTGCATGTAACGTCTGGCTGGAAAGAGAGCGTTCCATTTAAAAAAGAGGAAACCGCTTCGTCTGCACTGCCGGATACGCCTCCGTACAGTTTGATTCCTGCTGCTTCCAGCGCGTCCTTTGCTCCCTGGCCGATTCCTCCGCAGATTAAAACGTCGGCATTCAGGGCATGGAGGATTCCGGCCAGAGCTCCGTGGCCTCTTCCGTTGGTGTCAACAATTTCAGACTGTCTCACAGCCCCGTCCTCTGCGTCATAAATTTTGAACTGTTCTGTGTGGCCAAAATGCTGAAAAATCTGGCCATTTTCATAAGCGACTGCAATTCTCATAGTATCGGCTCCCTTCTTTTTTTCGTATTGCTGATGATAGGTGCGTTTAAAACATTCATCGTGCCCGCAGCTTTCCTGGCCGTCGCACAGACGGTAATCGCCTCCCCCGATGCGCAGAGGACGTCCCTCCACCAGGGCCAGAGCCAGTTTTTTTCTGGCGTTCTCATAGATCCTCTGAACGGTAGTTCTGGCGACTTCCATCCACTGGCTGCACTCCTGCTGGGACAGCCCCTCCAGATCCATAAGACGGATCGTTTCATATTCGTCTACAGTAAGGATAACAGGTGTGTCCGCCTCGCCCTTCTGAATGGGAAAAAAACCAGACGAAGGGGGAAAATGGCATACACGCCGGCATTTTGTTGGTCTTGACATGAAAATCCTCCTGACTTTGGCTTTGTCAGCTCGAAGGCGCTCTTAACGGCCCTGTTTTTAGTATAGGACTGAAACGGGCATATGTCAATTATTATTTTGGGCATATGACTGAAATGGAGCCGATTGTGAAGAAAATTGTCAGGAAAACTTAATTGTATTCCACTGGTGAAACAGGTATAATGGGCTTATTAAGGCTCAAGGAAGACATCAGAAAGAGGGGGAGCAGTGTAAGATGACAGTAAGAAGAATTGCAGAAAAAATCAGAAAAAAGGCAGCGAGAGGGCTGGCGCTTGGCCTTTGTCTGGGACTTTTATCGGCAGGCAGGCTGACATCCTATGCAGACGGTCCGTCAGGTCCGGCGTCTGACGGGGCGGCCGTAGCGGCGGAGTCTGCGAAGGAAGCTCAGGCAGAGGGGCCGGCACAGAACATGGAGACAGAATCTGCCGGGCAGGCGGAGACAGGAGGGCAGCCGGAGGGGACGTCCCAGGAAAACCAGCAGGCTCAGGCAGAAGGACAGAACGGCGCAGAGAATCAGGCGGCCGGTTCAAAGGACCAGAGTGCAGGTGCAGAAGGACAGGCCATAGATGGAAAGACGGAGGACGGGCGCATCATGAGCGGAGGACGCCTGATTGATCCGTCTAAGCCGATGATTGCCCTTACCTACGACGACGGTCCCTACGCGCCGGTGGGCAACAGGATTATGGACTGTATGGAGAAGTACAATGGGCGGGCTACCTTTTTTGTAGTGGGAAACCGGGCAGGTTCCTACCAGGAGGAGCTGCGCAGAATGCAGGCGTCAGGCCATGAAATTGGAAATCACAGCTACAGCCATAAATATCTTCAGAAGCTGGGGGCGGCAGACATCAGAAAAGAAATTGAGATGGGAAATCAGGCGGTAGCCGCTGTGACAGGAACGGCTCCGGCCCTGGTGCGTCTGCCGGGAGGAGGCAGCAATGCAACGGTGCTTGCCAATATCCATCAGCCGATTATTTTGTGGAACGTGGATACGAGAGACTGGGCGACCAAGAATGCAGATCAGACTGTGGCGGCCGTACTGGGAAAAGTGAAGGACGGAGATATTGTGCTGATGCACGAGCTGTATAAGCCGACGGCAGACGCCACGGAGCGCATGGTTCCTGCGCTTGCAGAACAGGGCTTTCAGCTGGTAACGGTCAGCGAACTGATACGCTTCAGAGGAGGAGCCGCGCCGGGGACGCTCTACTATAAATTTCCGCCCCAGTAGGCGGCAGGCAGAGGGCAGAGCTGGCCTTTTGGAGCGCCAGGGCTCTGGCAATCAGCTGGCAATCAGCGAAACAGCTCTTTTACAGACGCTTCATTAAAATAGCGGATGCGTTTTAACGGGATTTTGGCTGCTCTGAAAGCCTGATCCTTAAACAGATCCCGCTTTCTGGCGTCTGCCGTGTCATGGCTGCTGTCGTCCAGCTCAACGGCAAACAGAACGCGGAGATTTTTATCGCAGATGACGAAGTCTACATGTTTTTGAGAAATTTTTCGGAAATATTGGAGGAAATTGGTTTTATCCGTCACCTCCATTAAATCTTTCAGCCCTACCTTGGGACAGATCAGAAATCCTCTGGCGTCGGCTTCCCGTTTTAAAAGACGGTAGAAGGCATATTCTCTTTTGGTGAGAAGGGGCTTTGCTTCATAGGGGAGGCGCTTTTTCCTGCATATAATCAGGATGATGAGAAGACATCCAGCCAGGACAATTCCTGCCGCAGGCAGAAAGGATGGGAAGGTCATGATATCATCTCCTTTGCTCATATCTGTGGGGTGGAGTTATTATACCATAGAGTGGGAATAAGTTAAAATAGGATTTTGAGTCCCGAAAAACCTTATGATTTATTTGTCGCTTTGCTTCAATATCATCTGATGATGGATGACGATTATGCAGATGAAATCAAACATGGCTTGGGGCAGAAACTGGAAGCTATGGTAAGGCATGAATGGTATGCAAAGTACAAGACTGCTCCTACACCGGAAGAACGAGAAGCAGCCCGTCAGCATTATCTGGATGAGCGTGGAGTTCCGCAGAGCTTCCGATGGACAACTTCTCCTTTGGAGAGATGACAGGAGCGTGCCACACTCCTGTGAATGGTAAATAAGAGAGTGATGATTGCAGCGATTTCACTAAAAGTGGGTGCGCCCTACTTGATGTTGATGCGGTCATCACTTTTTTTGTAAAGATAAAAATGAAAAATTTTGCTTCTTACAAAACGCTTGAAAATGGTGCAGCCGGTATCGCAGATACCGTTCAAAGGGGATTGGGGATCCCCAACAAGCAATTTGCGAAGATTGACACAAAGGGAAAATCGAGAAAATAAGCAAACCTGTACAGGTTTACACTGCTTGCCGATTTGTGAGTGTATGCGAATATACCCGTTATTCCCAGAATTAGGCTTATTATACAGGCTTTCGATGTTTTATTTATTCAAAAGAAACTAAAATTAAGCGAACGCTCACTTTTTCGTTGAATTTATTTGCGATACTGCTATAATTAACATAATGGGACTTTTTAGATAAAAGTTTTCTGTGAAAGGATTGGTAACTCTATGGATGTTAGTTATAAAAGGCTTTGGAAACTGTTGATTGATAGAGATATGAAGAAAAAAGATTTGGCTGAGAAAGCGAATCTCAGTAATTATACAATCAACAAAATGAATAAGGGAGAAAACGTAAATACAGATACCTTGGTAAAAATTTGTGGGGCATTGAATTGCAGAATCGAAGATATTATGGAAGTCGTTCCAGATGAAAAATGATGCTGTGATGCTTATCGGACAGCAACTATAGTATCATTTGTATTGCAAAAATTCAGGAGATTAGGTATGGAACTAATTAATAACACAACTAAAACATTACGAGATGATTTAGCTGTTGAGATAAAACAAGGCAGCAGGCTTTCTGTTGCAGCAGCCTGCTTCTCTATCTATGCTTTTCAGGAATTAAAAAAAGAACTTCAAGGCATTGATGAATTAAGATTCATTTTTACATCACCGACTTTTACAACGGAGAAGGCAAAAAAAGAGAAGAGAGAATTTTATATTCCAAGATTAAACCGAGAACGCAGTTTGTACGGAACAGAGTTTGAGGTAAAGCTTAGAAATGAACTTAACCAAAAGGCAATTGCAAAAGAATGTGCTGAATGGATTCGTAAAAAGGTAACTTTCAAATCTAATGTTACCAATGAAAATATGATGGGCTTCATCAATCTTGATGATAAAAACTATATGCCGATTAACGGCTTTACTACGGTTGACCTGGGATGTGAGCGTGGCAACAACGCATACAACATGGTTCAAAAGACAGAAGTACCATTCTCAACTGCATATATAGACTTGTTCGATAACCTTTGGAATGACACCTCAAAATTGCAGGAGGTTACTGATGAAGTCATTGAGAATATCACAGCTGCTTATAATGAAAATTCTCCTGACTTCATTTATTTCGTGACACTTTATAATATCTTCAGCGAGTTTTTGGAAGATATCTCTGAAGATCATTTACCAAATGAGGCTACCGGATTTAAGGAAAGCAAGATATGGTCTATGCTTTACAACTTCCAGAAGGATGCTGTTCTTGCGATTATCAGCAAATTGGAAAAATACAATGGCTGTATTCTTGCTGATAGCGTGGGTCTTGGTAAAACCTTTACCGCTTTGGCTGTCATTAAATATTACGAAAACAGGAATAAATCTGTGCTTGTTCTCTGTCCAAAGAAGCTGACAAATAACTGGAACACCTATAAAGATAACTATGTGAATAATCCGATTGCATCAGATCGTTTGCGTTATGATGTTCTCTATCATACGGATTTGAACCGTACCCATGGTAAGTCCAATGGTTTGGATTTAGATAGATTAAACTGGAGCAATTATGACCTGGTTGTAATTGACGAATCTCATAACTTCCGAAATGGCGGCAAACTGTCAGGTGAAGATAACGAGAAAGAAAACCGCTATTTGAAGCTGCTGAATAAAGTTATCCGCAAAGGCGTGAAAACAAAGGTTTTGATGCTGTCTGCAACTCCAGTCAATAACCGCTTTAATGACTTGAAAAATCAGCTTGCTCTTGCCTACGAGGGCAATACCGATCTGATTGATGATAAACTGAATACAACAAAAAGTATCGATGAGATTTTCAAAAATGCTCAGAGAGCATTTAACACCTGGAGTAAATGGGACCCTGTAGACAGAACAACAGAAAATCTTCTGCGTATGCTGGATTTTGACTTCTTTGAAGTTTTGGATTCTGTAACCATTGCACGTTCCAGAAAACATATTCAGAAATATTATGATACTTCTGATATTGGCACCTTCCCTACCAGACTGAAACCGATATCCCTTAGACCACCACTTACCAGCCTGAAGAAGGCAATCAATTACAATGAAATCTTTGAGCAGCTGACACAGCTGTCATTGTCAATTTATACGCCTACTCATTTTATTCTGCCGAGTAAAATGGAGAAGTATGCGGAAATGTACGAAGATAATAAAGTAAATGTCGGTTTTACTCAGGCAAACCGTGAGCAGGGTATCCGTCGCTTGACAGCGATCAATTTGATGAAGCGAATGGAAAGTTCCGTACATTCCTTTAACCTTACACTGAAAAGAATCTATAGTCTGATAGATTCTACGATTCACAGTATTGATACTTATGATAAGACTTCCTCTGTGAGACTTGAACTGACTGATATTTCTGATATAGACGAGTTTGACAGTGAAGATCAGAACGGCGATGAGCTGTTTACCTTTGGTAAAAAAGTTAAAATTGATATTGGAGATATGGATTATAAATCCTGGAGAGACAGCCTTGCAAAGGATCGTGATACCCTTGAACTTCTGACACTGATGGTTGGAGATATCACACCTGAGTATGACTCCAAGCTTCAAGAGCTATTCCGAGTAATCAAAAACAAGCTGGAGCACCCTATCAACGAGGAAAACAAGAAAATTATTATCTTCACTGCTTTTGCAGATACAGCTCAGTATCTGTTCGATAACGTGAGTAAGTATGTAAAAGATAATTTCGGACTGAACACTGCAATGGTATCCGGTTCTGTAGAAGGGCGCACCACTGTTCCAAGACTGAAGAGTGATTTGAATACCGTTTTGACCTGCTTTTCTCCAATATCTAAGGACAAGCATCTGCTTATGCCGGATGATACAACAGAAATTGATCTTCTGATTGCTACTGACTGTATCTCTGAAGGTCAGAACTTGCAGGACTGCGATTATCTGATTAACTATGATATTCACTGGAATCCGGTTCGTATTATTCAGCGATTTGGACGTATCGACCGTATCGGAAGTAAAAATGCTTTTATTCAGCTTGTGAATTTTTGGCCGGATGTAACTCTTGATGAATACATTGACCTGAAAGCAAAAGTCGAAACCCGTATGAAGATTGTTGATATGACAGCAACGGGCGATGATAACCTTTTGAGTGATGAAGAAAAAACAGATTTGGAATACCGCAAAGCCCAGCTGAAACGCTTGCAGGAAGAAGTGGTAGATATTGAAGATATGTCTACCGGTATTTCCATTATGGATTTGGGCTTAAATGAATTTCGCATGGATTTGCTGGAATATATTAAGAATCACCCTGATATCGACAAGGCTCCGTTTGGTCTCCATTCGGTAGCGGCTGCTTCGGAAGAAACACCGGCAGGCGTTATCTACGTTCTGAAGAATCGTTCTAACAGTGTAAATATTGATAATCAGAACCGTTTGCACCCGTTTTATATGGTTTATATCAGCAATGAGGGCGAAGTGATTTGTGACCATCTTTCTCCAAAACAGATGCTGGACAAAATGCGTTTCCTTTGTAAAGGAAAAACGGAACCTATTCCGGAGCTGTATCGCCAGTTTAATAAGGAAACTCGTGATGGGAAAAATATGGTTGTGTTCTCCAAACTACTGGGAGATGCCATTGCATCTATTATCGAGGTCAAAGAAGAAAGTGATATTGACAGCTTTTTAGGCGGAGGTCAAATGAGTTTTCTTACAAATGAAATTAAAGGATTGGATGACTTTGAACTGATATGTTTCCTGGTTGTTCGATAACGCAGAAAGTGAGGTGGGACCATGCTTGGATTGCCAAAGACTACAGAATTAAGCAAGCAGCTTCCCAAGAATGCTATCTATGCGAAGTTTCAGATGAACACAGCAGAGAAAGCAAAGATAGATGCAGATATTTCAAGGATCACGATAGTCAATGAAGTATCCGCAGACAAAGTACATATTGCTGCCGGAGAGCAGGTGAAGTTCTTTTTTGTTCTTTTGGTCGCTTTGAAAAAGAAGGATTTCAATGATAAGACGATTACCACAATATCAAAGCTGATACCCCAGAATATGCTGTTGGTGCTGGAATGTGGGGATGAAGCAAAGCTGGCTACCTATCACACCAAGCTGATGCAGACAGAATGGAAACAAAAAGAGGAGCTTTCCATTGATCTAAAAGGATTGAATCTGGATGCCGTTTGGGAAAACATCATCATTCAGATTGGCGGTATTACTGTGGAACAGGGTAACACCTTGGATGAACAGATTGCGGTTGATGAGTACCGACATAAAATCGAAAAAGAGATTGCCAAGCTGGAAAAGCAAGCTCGTGCCGAAAAACAGCCAAAGAAGAAGTTTGAGCTTGCGCAGCAGATAAAAAAACTCAATGATGAATTGAGATAGAAGAAGGGAGTTTTTGATATGTCAAGTGAGCAATATCAACGGACGGTAAATAGCCTTGATAAGGAAATTGCTGATCTTGAAAAGAAAAAGGCAGCAAAGGACAGAGAAGTAGCTAATCTCCAAGGCAAAATTAACACCTTGAAGAAAAGCATAAACAGCCATACTTCTGCATCTACACTTAACAGTAAAATGCGGCAGATTGCTACTCATGAATCTGATCAAGCAAAAAAAAGTCAGGATAGTGCTGATCTCGGAAAGAAGATTGCCGAAAAACGAAAGAAGCGTGCTGAAGCTTATTTGAGGCTCCAAAAGGAGCAGCAAAACGAGCAAAAGAAACAGGATAAAGTCAACCAACAGATTCAGGCATCCTATGAAGCTCGGATAAAAGAACTTCAACAGCAACTTTTGCAGCCGGTAGTTACAACAACTACTACCCCAATAGCAGCTGATGAAGAATATGATGTGTTCGTGTCCCACGCATACGAGGATAAAGAATTATTTGTTGACGAGTTTGTAGAAGCGTTGCGAAATCAGGGACTTAAAGTATGGTATGATACGGACAAGCTCAAATGGGGAGATTCGATGCGTGAGAAAATTGACAGAGGACTGGCAAAATCAAGATATGGTGTCGTTATTCTCTCGCCTAACTACATTGCCGAACATAAATACTGGACAAAAGCGGAGCTGAATGGACTTTTCCAAGTCGAAACTGTCAATGGAAAAACCATTCTTCCAATATGGCACAATCTGACGAAAAAGCAGGTTGTTGAGTACAGCCCTATCATAGCAGACCGCAAGGCTATGACTACGGCTTCAATGACTCCCGAAGAAATAGCCGCAGAATTGAAGGAATTATTTACACCCGAAGATACGGAGGACGAAAACAATGGATAAACTGAAGATGCACACGCCAAACAAGGCGGATGAAAATTTCAAAAAGCTGGCGGCGTTGTTTCCCAATGCTGTGACAGAGACGATAGACGAAAACGGCGAAGTGGTTCGTGCCATTGATAAGGATGTGCTGATGCAGGAAATTTCCTGCACGGTGGTGGATGGCAAAGAGGAGCGCTATCAGTTCACTTGGCCGGACAAGAAAAAATCTGTACTCCTTGCTAATGCACCGATATCAAAAACATTACGCCCTTTGCATAGTGAAAGTGTAAATTTCGACAAAACTGAGAACCTTTATATTGAGGGAGATAATCTGGAAGTTCTCAAACTGCTTCAGGAAACATATCTCGGTAAAATTAAAGTGATTTATATTGATCCTCCGTATAACACCGGAAAGGATTTCTTATACAAGGACAACTACGCTGTAAATACTACAGAATATTTAGGTAATAGCAATCAGTATGATGAGGACGGAAATCAAATGTATCAACACACTGAAAGTGATGGACGTTTTCATTCCAAGTGGTTGTGTGATATGTATCCTCGTATTCGTCTTGCAAAGGATTTGCTTACTGAGGATGGTGTGATATTCATTTCTATTGACGAAAAAGAGTATCATAACCTCAGAAAAATCTGTGATGAAGTTTTTGGTGAAAAGAATTACATAGGCGATCTTGTATGGGAAGCGACGACTCAGCCAATAAATGCGGGTTCCGCAAAATTCGGTTTACAGAAAAAGACTGAACCTATTCTTCTCTATGCAAAGAACAAGAATAATATTATTGGATTTGAATTAGAGGAACTTGAAGGAAAATTAAGTTATCCGCACCAGGGAAAATTTGGTCCTTGTAGATTTGAGATTATCGAGAAGTCTGATGCAGGTGGGTACAGTAGACCTTCGATGAAATTTGCTATTTTAGGACAGTATCCGAGAGAAGGAAAAAGATGGCAGATTGGCGAAGATACTGCTCGACTATTTGAAAAACAAGGCAAGGTTGAAATTGTCGATGGTATTGTAAAGAAGGCTGTTTATCCTGAAGATGAGCTGGACAAAAAACAGTATAAACCGTTTTGGTCTCTTTTGACCGCTGACGCAGTTGGAACTGCTCAGACAGGCAAGGATGAACTTAACAAACTCATGGGGACTCCTGTCGGTTTCGATACAGTAAAACCTACCCAATTGATAAAAAAATTATTGTCTTATCTTGGCAAAGACTATTGTGTACTGGATTTCTTCTCTGGTTCGGGAACAACTGCTCATGCAGCCATGGCACTAAACAAAGAAGACGGTGGAACAAGAAAGTTTATTATGGTGCAAATTCCAGAAAAGTGCAGTGAAGATAGCGATGCTTTTAAGGCTGGCTATAATACAATTTGCGATTTAGCCAAGGCAAGACTAAAAAAAGCAATTAATCAGATTTACGGAAATAACTCTGATGTGGGTTTCCGTGTCCTCAAGTGCGACACCTCCAACATGAAGGATGTCTTCTACAGCCCTGCTGATTTTGATATGAACCTGCTGGATATGATGGCCGACAACATCAAGGAAGACAGAACACCGGAGGATCTGCTGTTCCAGGTGATGCTGGATCTGGGTGTTGAACTTTCCAGTAAAATCGAAGAAACCACCATTGCTGGCAAGAAGGTCTTTGATGTAGCGGACGGCTTCCTGGTTGCCTGCTTTGATAAGGATGTCAGTGATGAAACAATCAAAGCGATTGCTCAGAAGCAGCCTTACTACTTTGTAATGCGGGACAGTTCTCTGGCAAATGACAGTGTTGCTACTAACTTCGAGCAGATTTTTGCAACCTACAGTCCGGACACAGTAAGGAAGGTGCTTTGATATGGCTGAGAAAAAGGCATTACCGATTCGCAGCTCGGCAGCAGAATATCTGACTTTCGTGGCTTCCACCGGGGAGAGCGATGCCAGTTTTGAAATGCGGTATGAGGACGAAAATATCTGGCTGACCCAGAAGATGATGGCAGCGCTGTATGATGTAACCAAGCAGACGATTTCCCAGCATATCAATCGAATCTATGTAGACGGCGAGCTGACACCAGAGGCAACTGTCAAGAAATACTTGACAGTTCAAACCGAGGGAAATCGACAGGTCAGCCGAAGCCAGGACCACTACAATCTTCAAATGATCATTGCCGTGGGCTTTAAAGTGAACAATCAGCGGGCGGTGCAGTTCCGCAAGTGGGCAGGACAAATTGTGAAAGACCATACCATTCAGGGCTGGACAATGGATGTGGAACGGCTGAAAAAAGGCCATATGTTCACAGACGAATATTTTGATCGCCAGTTGCAGCAGATTCGGGAAATCCGTCTGTCGGAACGGAAGTTCTATCAGAAGGTAACGGATCTATATGCAACAGCCTTTGATTATGACAAAAATGCAAAAACTACCCGTCTGTTCTTCCAGACGGTTCAGAACAAAATGCACTTTGCCGTTCATCGCCATACAGCGGCAGAACTGATTGTGGAGCGTGCTGACGCAAATAAGGAACACATGGGGTTGACTACCTGGGAGAACGCTCCAGATGGAAAAATTCTGAAAGCCGATGTGACGATTGCAAAAAACTATCTGAGCAAAGAAGAAATGAATTATTTGGAGCGGATTGTATCGTTATATCTGGATTATGCAGAGCTGCAAGCCGAGCGGAAAATCCCTATGAGTATGGAGGATTGGGCAAAGCGCCTGGACGGTTTCCTGGAGTTTAATGGAAATGAACTGCTCACAGGCCCAGGAAAAATCAGTGCAGAGCAGGCCAAACTCCATGCGGAAACGGAATACGAAAAGTACCGTATTATTCAGGATCGTCTGTATGAGAGCGACTTTGACCGTTTTCTTATGTTGGAACAGGAGGTGCGCCCGGAAGATGAAATTTAACTTTAAGATACAGCAATACCAAACCGATGCCGTCGATGCGGTTGTAAAGGTATTTCAAGGTCAGGGATATCACGATAAAATCAGCTATATCCGAGACTTGGGCAAAAAACAGGAAAATCAGCAGATGCGGTTGAATGTTGATATGGATCAGCAATATTCTCTTGATATGGGACAATCTCATCAACTGAATATCTACGATATGGATGATGATACCGGCTACAAGAACGAATTGATTGAGTTATCTGATGAGCAACTTTTAATCAATATTCAAAAGCTTCAAAGCCAAAACAATATTAAGCAGTCCAAAGCACTTGTAAAGGATTTGGGCAGATGCAGTCTTGATATCGAAATGGAGACCGGCACCGGTAAGACCTATGTGTATATCAAAACTATGTTCGAGCTGAACAAGAGGTACGGCTGGAGTAAGTTCATTGTGGTTGTGCCTTCGATTGCCATTCGTGAGGGCGTGAAGAAGTCCTTTGAAATTACCGCTGATCACTTTATGGAGCATTACGGCAAGAAAGCCCGTTTCTTTGTCTACAACAGTTCTAACCTGAATCAGCTGGATAACTTTTCGTCCAGCTCCGGCATCAATGTAATGATTATCAATACGCAGGCGTTTGCATCTTCTCTGAAAGAAGATGGCAGAAGCAAAGAAGCCCGTATTATTTATTCTAAGCGTGATGAATTTGGCTCTCGCCGTCCGATTGATGTTATCAAAGCGAACAGACCAATCATTATTCTGGATGAGCCGCAGAAAATGGGTGGAGCCGTTACGCAGAAGGCTCTGAAGAACTTTAACCCTCTGTTTACGCTGAACTACTCTGCAACTCATGCCGTGCAGCATAATACCGTTTATGTACTGGATGCTCTGGATGCGTTTAATAAGCGTTTGGTTAAGAAAATTGAAGTTAAGGGATTTGAAGTGAAAAACTTCCGTGGAACAGACAGCTATCTATTCCTGGAGCAGATTGTTCTTTCTTCTAAGAAGCCGCCAATGGCTCGTATTGAGCTGGAAATCGGTTATAACAAGTCCATTAACCGTGAAACCCGTATGCTTGGCGTTGGCGATGACCTTTACTATGTATCTCAGGAAATGGAGCAGTATAAGGGATATACAATCTCAGATATTGACCCGTTCCGTGGAACTGTGACTTTTACTAATGGTGAGACAATCCAAACCGGTGAAGTTTCCGGTGATGTGTCTGAGTCGGATATGCGTAGAATTCAGATTCGTGAGACCATTCTTTCTCATTTTGAGAAGGAAGAAAAGCTGTTCAATATGGGAATTAAGTCTCTTTCTCTATTCTTTATTGATGAAGTTGCCAAGTATCGTCAATATGATGCTGATGGCAATGAAGTCCTTGGAGAATATGGACAGATGTTTGAGCAGGAATATCTGAATGTGCTGAACGAGTACATTACGGTATTTGATACGCCATATCAGAAATATCTGAAGTCTACTTGCAGTGATGTTTCTGCTGTACACAAAGGTTATTTCAGTATTGATAAAAAGACCGGTCACAGCATTGACAGTCAGCTGAAGCGTGGCAGTGAATTTTCGGACGATATTTCTGCCTATGATTTGATTTTGAAGAATAAAGAACGCCTGCTTTCCTTTGAAGAGCCAACACGATTTATTTTCTCTCACTCCGCACTGCGTGAAGGCTGGGACAACCCGAATGTTTTCCAGATTTGCACGCTGAAACATTCTGACAGCCAGACAGCGAAGCGTCAGGAAGTTGGTCGTGGTCTGCGTCTTTGTGTAAACCAGCATGGTAACCGTATGGATGCCGAAAGCTGTGGTGACAGTGTCCACGATATCAATATGTTGACGGTTATTGCAAGCGAAAGCTACAAGGGATTTGTTGCCGATCTTCAAAGTGATATTAAGACTGTCCTTTATGACAGACCTACTACAGCAAGCAGTGAATACTTTAATGGTAAATATGTCAAGATGGATGGAACACCGACTCTTATTGACAAGAATGCAGCAGATGTCATTGAGTTCTATCTAATCAGCAATGGTTATGTGGATATGAAGCGTAAGGTTACAGACAAGTACCGTACCGATGTGAAGATGGGAACTGTTGCTCCGCTGCCGGAAGAAATCCAGCCAATGGCAGAAGGTATTCATACCTTGATTCAATCCGTTTACGATGACAGTGTTCTCAAGGATATGTTTACCGATGGTCACGAGACAAAGGTGAAAGACAATCCGCTGAATGATAACTTTGCAAAAGCTGAGTTCCAGGCACTGTGGAAGCAGATCAATCACAAGTACGCTTATACCGTTGAGTTTGACAGCAATGAGCTGATTCGTAAGTCCGTTGACCATATCAATGAAAAATTATTTGTTGCAGAACTGCAATATACCACAACGGTTGGCAGACAGAAAGCAAAAATGGATGAATATGAGGTTGGTCGTGGTGATTCTTTTGTAAGAGAAAGCTCTGGAACTTATACGTTAAAACATACTCAGACGAGTCAGATTAAATACGATCTCATAGGAAAAGTTTCTGAAGGCACAGTATTAACACGTAAGACGGTAGCTGCTATTTTGAAAGGCTTACGAGTAGATAAACTCTATATGTTTAAGAACAATCCGGAAGAGTTTATCTCCAAGGTGATCAAGCTTATTAAAGAGCAGAAAGCCACAATGATTGTTGAGCATATTTCTTATGACCAGATTGATGGAGAGTATGACAGCACAATCTTTACGGCAGAAAAGAGTGCCCAGACCTTTGATAAGGCATTTCGAGCAAACAAGGCAATTCAGGATTATGTGTTTACAGATGGTTCTGCTGAAAAGAGTATAGAGCGTCGTTTTGCAGAGGACTTGGATGCCGCACAAGAGGTTTGTGTTTATGCGAAACTTCCGAAAGGATTTCATATTCCAACTCCGGTAGGCAATTATTCTCCAGACTGGGCGATTGCATTCTATGAGGGGACTGTAAAGCACATTTTCTTTGTTGCTGAAACGAAGGGTACTATGGAGAACTTGAATCTCAGACCGATTGAACAGGCAAAAATTTCATGTGCTAAAAAGCTGTTCAATGAAATGTCTACAAGCAAAGTGAAATATCATGATGTAGACAGCTACCAGAATCTGCTGAATGTGATGAAGTCATTGTAGATTTATTGGTAGATATCATTGCTTGAGGAAGAACGGAAAGTATATTAGATTAGGCGACCAATAGTGTAATTGGTCGCCTAATCTAATCACGCTATGAAGTTGTTTGCTCAGCAAAAATCAGCTCTTTGAGGATGATTTCCTCCGCACGGTTGCGGATGTTATTCATGGCTCTGACCCATGCAAGCTGATTCTGTTCTTTCAGTTGGTCATTGATACCTTCTTTCTCTGCCAACTGAATTACAAGCAGGTCGAGCTTATTTCGAGCCTGAGTGTCAATCTCTGCGAGATAGCTATACAGCTTGCCGCTGAGAACGAGAACGGTGTAGACCATAGAACGATGCTGTCTGAGGTAGTGCTGGTGTTTTCTGCCCCAGATACCGATGGTGTGGATTGCTTCTTCTGGGATGACCAAACACGGCAGATAATAATTTCCATACAGTTCATACCAAAGACTGTTGCTGTTGTCGTAGATATATTTTTCCATATTGCAAACCTCCATGCATCAATGAATAGATAGAAAATTAAGTCATTTCGAGATAAAAACAGGTGAAGTGAATCAACAGTTCGTGGCTACAAGTTGGCTACAAAGTTCATAAAGACTGTTTGTAAAGCGTGGAATGTGTGGAATATCTGGACAAAAGCCACACTTTTAATGCGCATTATCACGAGGTATTAAGGTCTGGCACTTGAGAGATGGAATCATGTATACACTGCCCTGTCCGCCTGAATATTCTGATAGAAAAGGAACAAGGGAACTAAGAATGGATCAGGCAAAGAATTGGATTCACTGCGACAGAGCATATCGGCTTGGCCTGACAGGAAAGGGTGTTGGAGTAGCAGTCCTGGATACGGGAATTTTTCCCCACCGGGATTTTGAGGATAGAGTCGTCTGCTTTGCAGATTTTGTCAAGGGGAGAAGAGAGCCCTATGACGACAACGGCCATGGGACGCACATTGCAGGGATTATAGGAGGTGCCGGCCTGGAGTCGGGCGGACGGTATCACGGCGTCGCGCCAGGGTGCAGCCTGATCAGCCTGAAGGTGCTGGATCACAGGGGAAATGGGTACGCCTCCGACGTTCTGGCCGGCTTGAAGTGGATCCGGGAACACAAAGAGGAGTTTGGCATACGGATTGTAAACATATCGGTCGGTTCCTTTAATAAGAAAGGGATGGATGAAAATTCAGCTCTTGTCAAGGGAGTGGACGCCGCCTGGGATGCGGGACTGGTAGTGGTGGTAGCGGCTGGAAATAACGGTCCAGGGCGCTATACCATCACTACGCCGGGAATCAGCCGCAAGGTGATTACTGTGGGCTGCTCAGACGATCATAAGGAGGTGGACGTAGCCGGGAGCAGAATGGTCGACTATTCTGGGAGGGGGCCTACCAGCGCCTGTGTGCTGAAGCCGGATATCATAGCGCCCGGCTCGCACATTATCAGCTGCGCCAACAGAAGCGGCTGCTATACAGGAAAGAGCGGCACATCCATGTCGACGCCTCTGGTATCTGGAGCCATTGCCCTGCTTTTAGAAAAATATCCGGATATGACGAATCTGGAGGTGAAGCTCCGCCTGAGGGAGAGGGCAGTAGATTTGGGACTTCCCCGGAATCAGCAGGGCTGGGGGCTTCTCGACGTAGGACGTTTCGTGGAATAAGTAAAGGAGAACATATGAGATTTACAGTATTAAATGAAAATACGGCGGGAAAGAGAGGATTTCTGGCAGAACACGGACTCTCAGTCCTGATTGTTCACCAGGGGAGAAAGATTTTGTTCGATACAGGGCAGACAGACGTTTTTCTGCACAATGCAGAGAAAATAGGGGAGACTCTGTCTGATCTGGACGCCATTATCCTGAGCCATGGCCATTTCGATCACTGCGGCGGGCTGGAATATCTGGCAAAACAGAGGAAGCTGCCTCCTGTTTATGTGCGGAAAACAGCCTTCTTAAATAAGCAGGCAATCAATGATGATAAAAAAACGTATCGCATAATCGGTATTCCATGGAAACAGGAGCTTCTTCGGGAAACGGAGGTTCTGACAGAGGATAAGCAGGAAATTTTTCCGGGAGTGTGGGTGCTGGGAAACGTGCCCTATACAGTGCCGTTTGAGAAAAAACCGGGAATTTTTTTCATTGACAGAGGAGGAGAAAAACAGCCGGATTATATGGAGGATGAGCAGCTTCTTGTAATAGAGACAGAAAAAGGACTCTGCGTATTTGCCGGATGCTGCCATGCAGGTATTATAAACTGCCTGTCCTATGTGAAAAAATCCTTTCCAGGCAGGCCTGTTTACAGTGTCCTGGCCGGTATGCACTTATCGGCGGCAGGAGATGAGAGAATCGATCAGACGATTGAAGCCCTGAAAGGGATGGATATTTCTGTCTTGATGCCGGTTCACTGTACTGGAATTTATGGGATTGGAAAAATGAAAGCAGTTTTTGGGGATACATGCAGGCTCCTTGAAACTGGAGCGGCCGTGGATCTGTAGGAGACAGGTTTACCGCTCCCAAACTGAAAAGAACAGATAAAAAACAAATAAAAAGGAAGCGTTCCGGCCATAAAACAGCTGCTTAACGCTTCCTTTTTGCTTCATTTCTTATTTAGCTGTGGAGAGAAATTTTTTAATATCAGTATTGGCCCCCAGAATGACCAGCGTTTCATTTCCCATAAAGACGTAATCTGCTCCTGGAAGAGTCCGAAGCTCCTTTCCCAGCTTGACGGCCAGAATGGAGATGTGGTATTTGTTGCGCACATTGATCTGAACAATGCTTTTTTCTATCCAGCTGGAGGGAACGGGAACCTCGTAGATGGAATGATCCGGAGTCAGCTCAATGTAGTCGAAAATATTGTCGGTGCTGTAGCGGACCGCAGACCGGATTGCCATCTCTTTTTCTGGATAGACAACCTGATCCGCGCCGTTTCGAAGCAGAAACTTGGCGTGAATATCACGGTTGGCGCGGGAGAGTACAAACTTAGCGCCCAGATCCTTTAAGAGAGCTGTCGTCTCCAGGGAACTCTGGAAATTATCTCCAATGGCTACGATGCACAAATCAAAATTTCTGACGCCGATGGAGGACATATACTGCTCATTGGTACAGTCTCCAATCTGAGCGCTGGTGACATAGGGAAGGATGGCGTTGATACGCTCCTCCGAAATATCAATCGCCATGACCTCGTGCTTCAGCTCGTGAAGCTTCATAGCCATAGTAGCGCCGAAACGTCCCAGTCCGATCAAAAGAATTGATTTCATAAAACACCTCCGTCTGCCTCTTCCAGCTTAACCTACCGTGATCTTCTCCTCAGGCAGGTGGAAGGGGAATTTTTTATGGTTTGTGAGGGCATACAGCATGGTAAGTCCGCCAACTCGTCCAAAATACATTAAAAGAATCAGAATCATTTTTGAAAAGAGGCTCAAATCCTCCGTAATACCCAGAGAAAGGCCTACTGTGGCAATGGCGGAGGCCGCTTCAAAGGAAGACTCCATCAGCGTTACTCCATCCGCCCAGGTAATGAGAAAACTGGCTGCCAGAAACAGGCTCAGATACAGAACCAGAATGGCAATGGCGTTTCTCAGAATCTCGTAGGGGATTCGCCTCTTATAGCAGTGGATCCCCTCCTGATTTTGGAAGACAGAGCGGATACACAAAAGCGCCACCGCAAAGGTGGTCGTCTTAATGCCTCCTGCCGTAGAACCGGGGGATCCTCCGATAATCATCAGCATGATGGTCAAAAGCTGGGCCTGGGTGGAAAGCCCGTCCAGGGGAACTGTATTAAAACCGGCTGTTCTGGGCGTAACCGACTGAAAGAAGGACGCGTAGAGCCGATCAGCCAGCGAATACCCTTCCCACCGCTGAGGCGTAAACTCGAACAGGAAAAAGAGAACTGCCGGGATCAGAATCAGAAAAAAGGTGTAGGTGAGAACTACCTTTGTCTGAAGACGGAACGCTCTGCGCGTCTCTCTGTGCTGGATAATATCGTCCCATACAAAAAAGCCGATTCCTCCTACTACAATCAGAAGCATAACCGGAACGACAATCAGAGGATTGGAATGGTAGCTGGTCAGGGAGGAATAAAGGCCGGAAGTGCCGCCCATCAGGTCGAAACCTGCATTGCAGAAAGCTGAAATAGAGTGAAAAATGGAAAACCAGATTCCCTTTATCACTCCAAACTGCGGGCAGAACTGAACTGCCATAATAAATGCGCCGATCAGCTCCAGCAGCAGCGTGCCTTTAATAATAAAGTTCGTCATACGGACAATGCCGCCTACCTGGGGGGCTGAGATGGATTCCTGCATGACAAAGCGCTGCTTTAAACCGATTTTTCTTCCTGAAAGAATCGTGATGGCAATGGCCAGAGTAACGACGCCCATTCCTCCTATCTGAATCAGAAGAAGGATGACAGACTGGCCGAACACAGACCAGTAGGTATAGGTATCATGGACCACCAGACCTGTCACGCAGGTAGCTGAGGTCGCTGTAAAAAACGCGTCAATAAAAGGAGTCATCTCTCCGCTTTTTGACGAGATAGGCAGAGTCAGGAGAAGGGCTCCAGCCGTGATAATCAGAAAGAATCCGCCTAAAATAATTTTGGCGGGAGTCAATGCCCAAACACGATTGCTTAACATTGTAAAAACTCCTTTGTACCGTATAATATACCGATTATATATAGAACAGGACGGAATGTCAACGGGGAGGGAGAAATGTCTAATAGGCAGAAGGGCGGAAGTTCTGAAAGAAGGAAAAACATAGGAAAAAAGCGGGAGGATCCGGCTGGACAGAAAACGGGGAATGTGGTACACTAAGAACACGAAACAATTCTTTATTTTCCGTCCTGTTTTACAGGCTTCAGAGTTTACGTTCCGCCGTTTCGGCAGCTATTTCATTTTGAGGATTTTACAGAATAAAAACAAAATAACAGTTGACATTTGAGAACAGCTATACTATGATAGTTACATAAACAGAACATTTGTTCTATTTTTGAGAAACTGATGACGAGAAGGACGTTTGACTTTATATTTGAGAAGCAGAGCAGGATGCTGAAAATCAGGATAAAACAGCAGAGATGGAGGATATTATGGATAGGGAAGAGAAGCTGAAGGCGCTTGACGCCGCATTGACACAGATCGAGAAGGCATACGGTAAGGGATCCGTGATGAAGCTGGGAGATTCCAGCGCGAATATGAACATTGAGACAGTTCCGACCGGCTCTCTGAGTCTTGACATTGCCCTGGGACTGGGCGGCGTGCCGAGAGGCCGTATTATCGAGGTATACGGACCTGAGTCCAGCGGTAAGACGACCGTTGCCCTGCACATGGTAGCGGAAGTCCAGAAGAGAGGCGGCATTGCGGGATTTATCGACGCGGAGCACGCTCTGGATCCTGTTTATGCGAAAAATATCGGTGTGGATATTGACAATCTTTACATTTCCCAGCCGGATAATGGAGAGCAGGCTCTTGAAATTACAGAGACCATGGTACGTTCCGGCGCTGTTGACATTGTGATTGTGGACTCTGTGGCGGCTCTGGTGCCTAAGGCAGAGATTGACGGTGAGATGGGAGATTCCCATGTGGGACTTCAGGCCCGTCTGATGTCTCAGGCTCTGAGAAAGCTGACTGCGATTATCAGCAAGTCCAACTGTATTGTTATTTTTATTAACCAGCTTCGTGAGAAGGTAGGCGTGATGTTCGGAAATCCAGAGACGACTACAGGAGGACGCGCGCTGAAGTTCTATTCTTCTATCCGCATGGATGTCAGGAGAATCGAGACTTTAAAGCAGGGCGGCGAGATGGTTGGAAACCGCGTCCGCATTAAGGTTGTGAAAAACAAGATTGCTCCGCCGTTTAAGGAGGCAGAGTTCGATATTATGTTCGGAAAGGGCATCTCAAAGGAGGGAGATATCCTGGATCTGGCCGTGAAGGAGAATATTGTGGAGAAGAGTGGTGCCTGGTACGCTTATAATGGAAGCAAGATTGGACAGGGACGTGAGAATGCCAAGGGATTCCTTCAGGCAAATCAGGAGATGTGCCAGGAGATAGAGGCTAAGGTTCGGGCTAAGTACAGCCTGGACGGAGCTTCCGAGGAGGAGAAAGGCGCAGAGAAGGCAGATGCGGCGAAGCTTGCTATGCCTGAATTTGATTCAGAAGAGTAAGCATGATTATCGACAGGATTGAGACTCTGGACAGGAGAAGAAAGAAAATATTTGCTGATGGAGAATTCGCATTTGCTCTTTACTTGGGCGAGATAAGACAGCTGGGGCTGGAGGAAGGCGGGGAGCTGGCAGAGGATCTGTATCAGAAAATTCTCCGTGAAATCATATTCAAGCGCGCCAGAGAGCGGGCAGTCTATTGGCTCAAGTGTTCGGCCAGGACCGAGGAGGAGCTGCGGAGGAAGCTGCGGGATAACAGCTATCCTCCGGCAGCTGTCGATTATGTGATTGATCTGCTGAAGCAGTACCGATATATCGACGATGAGGAGTATGCCAGAAATTTTATAGAGGTTCATGCCAGCGGAAAAAGCCGCGCAGAGCTGGCCGCTCTGTTAAGCCGGAAAGGCATCAGCAGAGAGTGCGTAAGCAGGCTGATGGAGGAGAATCCGGTGGATGAAGAAGCGCAGATCCGCCGGATTCTCGAGAAACGGAGATTTCATCCGGAGGAGGCGGATCAGAAGGAGACAGCCAGGCAGACTGCCTATCTGATGAGGAAGGGATTTTCCTATGATACTGTGCGGAGAGTTCTCTCTGAGAAGTTTGTTAGATAGTGACGAAAAAGAGGAAACACTTCCTATTATACTTGACATAGTGTATAAAACAGTTTAAAATTGTAGTGTTGTATTGATATGTACAATGAAAACTAAATAAGGAGGTGCTCCTGTGCCACAAGTAATAATTATGTGCGTTGTTACGGCGGTTATTGTTGCTGTTATTACTTGGTTCGTCGCTGTTAATCATCAGAAGAAAACTTATGAGGCAAAGATTGGCAGTGCAGAAGAACGATCAAGGGAAATAATAGATGAAGCATTAAAGGTTGCAGAGACAAAGAAGCGAGAAGCTCTCCTTGAAGCGAAGGAAGAGTCACTGAAGACAAAGAATGAGCTTGAGAAAGAAACAAAGGAAAGAAGAGCAGAGCTTCAGCGCTATGAACGACGTGTGCTGAGCAAGGAAGAGAATCTGGACAAGAAATCAGAGGCCATTGAAAAGCGTGAGGCAGGATTGAATACCCGCGAGGATGCTCTGAAAAAGAGAACCACAGAGGTGGAAGAGCTTTACGAGAAAGGGATGCAGGAGCTGGAAAAGATTTCCGGCCTTACATCAGAGCAGGCAAAGGAATACCTGTTAAAATCCGTTGAGGAAGATGTAAAGCATGATACCGCAAAGCTGATTAAGGAGATGGAGGCAAAAGCGAAGGAAGAGGCCGATAAGAAGGCGAAAGACTACGTAGTCACCGCGATTCAGCGCTGTGCGGCAGATCATGTGGCAGAGACTACCGTATCGGTGGTACAGCTTCCCAATGATGAGATGAAGGGCAGAATCATCGGACGAGAGGGAAGAAACATTAGAACACTGGAGACTCTGACAGGTGTGGAACTGATTATCGACGATACACCAGAGGCAGTCGTTCTTTCTGGCTTTGATCCGATTCGAAGAGAGGTTGCAAGAATCGCCTTGGAGCGTCTGATTGTAGACGGACGAATCCATCCGGCGAGGATCGAGGAAATGGTAGAAAAGGCGCAGAAGGAAGTTGAAACCATGATGCGCGAAGAGGGAGAGGCAGCTCTTCTGGAGGTTGGAATTCATGGAATCCATCCAGAGTTAGTGAAGCTCCTTGGAAAGATGAAATTCAGGACAAGCTACGGACAGAATGCCTTAAAGCATTCGATTGAGGTAGCACAGCTTGCCGGACTGCTGGCCGCAGAGGTCGGAGTTGACGTCCGCACGGCAAAGAGAGCTGGTTTATTACATGATATTGGCAAGGCTGTTGACCATGAGATGGAAGGCACACATGTGAAGCTTGGAGTGGATCTGTGCAGAAAGTATAAGGAATCAGCCGTTGTCATTAACGCAGTGGAATCCCATCATGGCGATGTGGAACCGCAGAGCCTGATTGCCTGTCTGGTTCAGGCAGCTGACACGATTTCGGCTGCAAGACCTGGAGCAAGGCGGGAAACTCTGGAAACATATACAAACCGTCTGAGACAGCTGGAGGATATCACAAACTCCTTTAAGGGAGTAGATAAGTCTTTTGCAATTCAGGCAGGCCGAGAAGTACGAATCATGGTTGTACCGGAACAGGTAAACGACGATGGAATGGTACTGATGGCAAGGGAAATTTCCAAGAGAATCGAGGCAGAACTGGAATATCCTGGCCAGATCAAGGTGAATGTAATTCGCGAGTCCAGAGTAACGGATTATGCGAAGTAGATAAAGGAAAGAAACATGTTCTGGGCATCACAGCCAGCGAAATGAAGGCAAAGAGGGAAGCCTGCCTTATCGGTATTACCGGTAAGGCAGGCTTCCCTCTTCGGCTTTTCTGACACTGTTCTTGACAGAGAAAAATCACAGGTTTAAAATGAAACCAGCCTTCAAAGGAAACAAAGAAGAGAAGAAGACAGATGGAGGAGAACGCAGAATGAAAAAAATTGGTTTTATTGGAATGGGAAATATGGGATATGCCATTTTAAAAGGACTGCTGCAGGTGTTTGATAAGACAGAACTGATTTTGACGGATGCAAATCAGGAACGGGCAGAGGCAGTTTCCCAGGAGACAGGGGTTGAGGCGGCAGGAGATAACCAGTCATGTGCATCTCAGGCAGAGTTTGTAGTTCTGGCAGTAAAACCGCAGTTTTATCACATGGTTCTCGATGATGTGAAGGATATTATTAAAAAGGAACAGATCATTATTTCAATCGCTCCGTCTGTAACGATTGCAGATTTAAAAGCAGCTCTGGGGCAGGATAAGAGAATTGTCAGAGCGATGCCGAATACGCCGGCCCTGGTGGGAATGGGAGTGACTGGAGTCTGCTATGACAGGAAGGAATTCACCCAGGAGGAGGAAGCGGTGATCCGCACATTTTTTGAATCCTTCGGGACCATGGAGCTGGTAGAGGAAAGGCTGATTAACGCAGTCGTCTGCGCCAGCGGAAGTTCTCCTGCATACGTTTATATGTTTATCGAGGCCCTGGCGGACAGCGCGGTAAAATACGGTCTTCCCAGAGATACGGCATACCGAATGGCAGCTCAGGCAGTGATGGGAAGCGCTAAAATGGTTCTTGAAACGGGGGAACATCCAGGAACGCTGAAGGATCGGGTATGCTCTCCAGGAGGAACTACGATTGCAGCAGTATCGGCTCTGGAAGAGCATGGTTTCCGCAGCGCGGTGATTAAAGCGGCCGATGCCTGCTATGAGAAATGCCTGAATATGAAATAACAGACATCAGATATGGAATAAGAGAAAGAGGGGAAGCTCTATGGAAAAAAATCTAAGAACAGAAGCAGCAGAGAATCTGGCAGAGATTCCTGTAAAGAGAGTCAACCGGGAACTGAAATATCAGGGCGCTATTTTGAAGGTATACCAGGACACGGTTCAGGTCAACGGCCATGAGGCGAAGTGGGATTATATCCACCATAACGGAGCGGCGGCTGTGGTGGCTGTGACAAAAGAAGGGAAGCTTTTGATGGTGCGCCAGTATAGAAACGCGCTGGATCGCTACACTCTGGAAATTCCGGCAGGGGCGCTGGACTACCCGGAGGAGCCGAAGATTGAGTGCGCATACAGAGAGCTGGAGGAAGAGACTGGATTTAAAACAGAGCATCTGGAATATCTCTTAAGCATTAACACAACCATTGCTTTCTGCGATGAGGCAATCGATGTGTTTGTGGCCAGGAACCTGATTCCGTCTAAGCAGCACCTGGATCCAGATGAAAATATTCAGGTGGAGGAATGGGAACTGGAGGATCTGCTGAAGCTGATTTATTCCGGGACTATTACAGACGGTAAGACTGCGGCTTCCATTCTTGCCTACGCAGTCAAATATGGATCTCATGAAATAGAAAAATAGAGCGTCTGGAATGAAAGACAGCGGCATAAGATGAAAAAAAGGAAAGCGGAATAGAATGATGAAATCAGTTCTTGGAGCATTCCGAAGGAAACCTCTTATGCCGCTGTTTTTCTGCCTGTTTTTCTCTGCCGCAGCAGCCAGCCTGTGGTTTAACCGTCTGCCGGAAAACATACAGGAAACGCTGGGGATACTAGGGCGCGCCTGGACGAGCCGTCCCCAATGCAGGTTCAGGGCAGATGAGGGAGCCGTATATTCTGTATTTGTGAGGAGAGCCGGCCTGGCGGCTGTGGTTTGGCTGGCAGGAATGACGCCGTGCAGCCTGGCAGTCCTATGTCTGGCAGCATCGGCTGTCGGATTTTCTATGGCTGCAGTGCTTTCTGCGCTCACTGCTGAGACAGGCTTTCTGGCCCTTCCATTGTTTCTTCTGGCATTGTTTCCCCAATGTCTTTTTTATGCGCCTGCAGCAGCCGTTTTGGTTCAATGGGGCCTGAAAGAGGAAAAAAAGGTCCGGGCGGCAGCGTTTCTGATTCTTTTGACAGTGCTGGCAGCAGGATCCGCTGCAGAGGTATGGCTGAATCCCAAATGGATATCATGGATAGGAGCAATCTTTTTTCACTAAAAAAATGGGGAAAATTCAATATCTTGCGTTGATAAGGATGATAAAACAATATCTTGTGTATTTTTTGTCAATCCAGTGAAAAGCTGCAAAAAAGTGGGAAAAATGTGTTTGATTTATGGGTGAAATATAGATATAATGGTAGATACAAGCGGATTTTGCCTTGTTTTTACAGCAATACAGAACGATTAGGGGACGAAGTATGTTTGATGAGATAGAGAGATTTGCGGTATATCTCCAGGACGTAAAACGGATGTCGCAGAATACGATTCTCTCGTATAGACGCGATTTGCTGCAGTTTGCATCTTATATGGAAGATAGGGGAGTGAGAGAGGCTGGGAAGGTGACAAAGACCAGTCTGGATTCCTATATCCTTTTTCTGGAAAAAGAGGGAAAGGCCCCTGCCACTATTTCACGTATGCTGGCTTCAATCAAGGCATTTTTTCACTATGAATTTTCAGAAGGACGGATCAGGAGAAATCCGGCAGATTTAGTGAGGGCTCCTAAAATTGAAAAAAAAGCTCCGGCGATTTTAACGGTAGAAGAGGTGACTCGCCTGTTGGAGCAGCCGTCCGGCAGGACTCCGAAGGAGATCCGCGATAAAGCGATGCTGGAACTTCTCTATGCCACAGGAATCCGTGTGTCAGAGCTGATGAATTTAAGCCTGTCCCATGTGAATATGACGATTGGATTTATTACCTGCAGCGACAGCGGCCGGGAGAGAACCATTCCCTTTGGCCGTGTGGCGAAGAAGGCTCTTGACGATTATATGAAGCACTCCAGGCCGGAGCTTTTAAAACAGAAGGAGTCCGAGTGGCTGTTTGTCAACTGCAGCGGAGGCCGCATGAGCAGACAGGGATTCTGGAAGATTTTGAAATACTACGGGGAGAAGGCGGGGATTCAGGCAGACATTACGCCTCACACACTCCGCCATTCCTTTGCGGCTCATCTTATCAGCAGCGGAGCTGATATCAAGGCAGTACAGCAGATTTTAGGCCACTCCGATATGGCGACTACGCAGATGTACGTTTCCTATGCCGGGAGCAAAAAAGCAGGAAGCCTCGAATAGACGGATATATGAAAAATGAAAAAGGACGGATTTGATTCTTATAGAGAGTCAGATCCGTCTTTTTTTGAACAGCAAAACTGCTTTATTCCTGCACAGGGAGCGTCACCACAAAGGAGGAGCCGCTGCCAGGCGTACTTTCAACGGTGACAGACCCCTGATTCAGTTGAAGAATCCGTTTCACCATAGGAAGTCCCAGACCGTTTCCCAGGGAGGAGGATTTATCTTTCCGGAAAAATTTATCGAAAATATGAGACAGAGTAGCCTCGTCCATGCCGACGCCTGTATCTGCAACTGTAATCAGGAGACTGCGTTTCGTTTTCTTTAGAAAAACAGAGATTGTGCCTTCTGCCGGAGTATACTGGATGGCATTATGAAGAAGATTCAGCCAGACCTGCATCATCATGTCACAGTTGCCGTAATAGAGGGCTGATTCCAGATCGATATCCAGTTCCATCTTTTTTTCGCTCCACAGAGGCTCTAAAAGGAGCACAGCCTGTCGGATCTGCTCATCCAGCGAGTAGGTGGTTTTGTTGGTGACAATCTCCTGTTTTTCCAGCCTGGACATAGAAAGAATATTTTCGGACAGGCTGGACAGCTGGCGGACGCTGTCAATGATAATGTGTGTATATTCATCCCGTTCCTGATCGGACAGGCTGTGATCCTGCAGCAGAGTCGTATACCCTTCAATGGCAGCCAGAGGAGTGCGGAATTCATGGCTGATGTTGGCGGCAAAATCATTCCGAAGAGCCTCGATGCTTCCAAGCTCCTGCACCATTTTATTAAAATGGCCGGCTAACTCATCCAGTTCGGGAGAGGAATAATCCGTTTTTACCCGGACAGAAAAATCGCCGGTTGAAACCTGGTTGATGGCGTCTATAAAAGACATAATCGGAGACAGCAGAAAATGGTTAATCATCAGAGTCAGAAAAATTCCTGCAAGCAGGCTTTCAATCAGCGTATTCATCAGCGGAAAATAGGGATTCGGACCGTGTTTCCAGTCAGAAAAGTGAAAAAGAAGCCATCCGGCCAATGTGGGGGTAACAGTAGTGCAGACTAGGATAATCAGAATAATATAAAATTTAATGGGAGATATATGACGTTTCATGATTCCTGCTTCACCACCTTGTATCTCAGTCCCCGCACGGTCTGAATCTGGAAATCCGTGCAGTCCTTAAAACGCTCTCTCAGCCGGTTAATATGGACGTCCACGGTCCGTTCCTCGGAGGAAGAGTCCATTCCCCAGATTTCATCCATCAGCTGTCTTCTGGTGAAGATTTTATTGGGGTAGGCCATCAGCTTATAGAGAAGATAGAATTCCTTCTGGGGCAGCAGGGAGACCTCCTTGCCGCAGCGGACTGTCAGGGCGTCATAGTCCAGAGTCGTATTGCCGCAGACAATTTTCCGTTCAGTGGAAATGCGGGCTCTTTTTAGAAGAGCGCCTACGCGGAGCACCATTTCATTGACATCAATGGGTTTTACCATATAGTCGTCAGTTCCTGCCCAGAAACATCTCTGCTTGTCCTCAAACTGAGCCTTGGCAGTGATAATCAGAATCGGCATCGTATATCCGTGTTCTCTTAAGGTTTCAATCAGCTCATATCCATCCATTCCAGGCATCATAATATCAGAAATAATCAGATCGATATATTCTGTATCCAGGATTTCGAGGGCGGACATACCGTTTTCTGCCGATATGGCACAGTATCCGCTGTGGGACAAAACAGTACAGAACAGATTTCTCAGTTTCCTGTCATCTTCAACTACAAGAATATTGAACATCAGTTTCACCTCTCTTTGCTGCTTTGCAGGGCAGCTGTTTTCCTTCTGATGGGAACAGTATAGCACAGGAATGTTAACTTTCCATAAACAGAGACACAAAAGTTTCAAGGTTAGTTTATATTCAGTTTAAAGAGGGTTTAAATTCAATTTAAGGAGAAATGGTATACTGCTTCTCAGAATAGATGAGAGGAGAAGCATTATGGATAAAAAGAACCTGAATCGGGAATGGCTGCTTCGGATGGCAGAGCGCCTGATGAAAAAGAAGAAAATAGTGATTCCGGCAGCTCTGGTTTTTATAGCGGCGGCGGCCTTCACACTAGGCAGAGGAGGAAAGGGGCCGGAAGGAAAGCCAGAAGACATGGGCCGGCAGATGAATGTGACGGCTGTGTCAGCAGAGCCTCCGGGCACAGGAAGCATTGAACTGGAGACAGCCGTAACAGGAACCATAGAGCCGTCAGATGTGGTTTACCTTTATGCAAGGGCGGCAGGAGACGTAACCTCTGTTCTGGTCAAGGCAGGCGATACCGTGGAGGCGGGGCAGCTGTTAGCTGTGATCGATACAAAGCAGGTGGAAGCTGCTGAAAATGCCATGGAATCCGCCAGACTTTCCTACGAGTCTGCCCAGAGCACACTGAGCCGCCAGGAGCTTTTATATGCGGGGGGAGATATTTCAGAACAGGAATATGAACAGTATCAGAATCAGGCAGAGTCTTCGCGGCTGGCCTATGAGTCCGCTAAAATGTCCTACGAAACCCAGGTGGAGTACAGCAATATTACGGCGCCTGTTTCAGGGGTAATAGAAAGCTGCAGTATCGAAGCATTTGACCATGTGTCGTCCAATGAAGAGCTGTGTGTGATTTCAGGAGAAGGAGCCCAGACGCTGAAATTTAAGGTGACAGAGAGAGTGGCCAGGCATCTGTCTGCCGGCGGCGAATTGAGAGTGGAGAAGGATGGAGAAACTTACAGCGGCTCGATTACAGAGGTGAGCGGTATGGCAGATGCCTCCACAGGCCTGTTTGAAGTGAAGGGAAGCATAAATGGAGCCGACTCTGTGGCGTCGGGAAGTGTGGTGAAGATTTATCTCGTTTCTGACAGAGCAGAGAACGTGATGACAGTTCCTGTGGATGCTGTTTATTTTGACGGCGGAGTGGGAAACGTCTATCTTTACCAGGATGGAAAAGTTCACAAACAGGAAGTAGAGGTGGGAATTTTTGATTCAAATCTGGCTGAAATTCAGTCGGGGCTGACGGAGTCAGATCTGGTAATCAGCACCTGGAGCTCAGAGCTCTATGAGGGAAGCACAGTAAAGCTTAAAAATGAGAAAACAGACGAACAGCCAGGCAGGCAGCAAAAAGAAAATGCAGGGGAGCCGCTGGATCCTATGCCGGAACCATAGCAGAGGAGGAAGATCATGGGAATTACGAAATTTGTTCTGAAACGTCCGGTGACTGTCATTATGACGCTTCTGTGCCTGCTGGTATTTGGCATCTCATCGGTATTTCACGCTTCGTTAGAGCAGATGCCGGAGATGGAAACGCCGATGATGACGATTATGGCGCGCTGCGAGGGAGCCGGACCGGAGGATATCAGCGAGCTGGTAACAGAACCCATAGAGGATGCCGTCAGCACCCTGGAGGGCGTAAAAAGCATTAGTTCCTCTTCCAGCGACGGATCTGCCAGAATTATGCTGGAGTATGATTATGGAACTGACATGGATGAGGCGTATAATGAACTGACTAAAAAAATGAGCAGCCTGGAACGCCAGCTTCCGGAGGACATGGACACGCCGACAGTCATGGAAATGGGCCAGAATGCAGGAACGTCCATGATGCTGTCCATCAGCCATAAAACGGAGACGGATCTGTACAGCTATGCGGAACAGAAGATTGTGCCTGAGCTTGAAAAAATTGCTTCTGTAGCTTCTGTGGAGGCTATGGGAGGAACCTCAGAATATATCCAGGTGGAGCTGAACCGAGAAAAGATGGATCAGTATAAAGTGACCATGTCCCAGATTTCTTCGGCAATCCAGAATGCGAACGTCTCCCTTCCTTCCGGCGATACGATTTCCGGGAATCTGGAGCTGTCTGTCACCACCTCTCTGGAAACGTCGGATCTGGAGGAGTTAAAGAATGTCCCTGTCACTGCCTCCATCGGGGAGATTATCCGTCTGCAGGATGTGGCGGATGTCCGCACAGAAGAAGAGAAAAGGGGAGGAATCTCCCGGTATGACGGGGAGGAGACGATTTCTATTTCTGTTATGAAAAATCAGAGTAATACGGATATTGAGGTTTCTGAAGCTGTCAGGGAGACGATAAAAGAACTTCAGGCCGCTGATCCGGATCTGACGGTAGAAGTGGTAAACGATACGGCAGACACGATTCTGGACTCGCTGAAGGATGTGGCAGAGACCATGGCGCTGTCGGTCATTATTTCTATGATCATTATTTTCCTGTTTTTTGGAGATTTAAAAGCCTCTTTGATTGTAGGAAGCTCCATTCCCACGTCGATTCTGCTGTGTCTGATTGCCATAACCGCAGCAGGCTTTTCGCTGAACGTCATTACCATGAGCGCCCTGGTTCTCGGAGTGGGAATGATGGTGGATAACTCTATTGTAGTTCTGGAAAGCTGTTTTCGGGCGGCAGAGTCAAACCGGGATAAGGGGATTTTCGGATATGCCAAGGCCGCTCTTCTGGGAAGCAATCAGGTGCTGGCCTCCATTATCGGAGGTACTGCCACTACCTGCGTAGTATTTCTTCCCCTGGCGGCGGTTCAGGGCATGTCGGGCCAGATGTTCGGCCCTCTGGGTTACACGGTCGTATTCTGTATGCTGGCTTCGCTGCTGTCGGCAATTACAGTCGTGCCTCTTTGCTACGTTATGTATAAGCCCCGGGAAAAATCAAAAGCCTTTATGTCAAGGCCGGTGGAACGTCTTCAGAATTTCTACAGAAAAGTCATGAAAAAACTGCTCCGCCACAAGGGGTGGGTAATGGCTGTCTCAGCCGCCATGCTGGCAGCGACGTTCTATCTGGCTTCTGGAATGAGAAGCGAGCTGATCACCTCAGATGATACAGGCCAGATCAATATAGAGATAGAGACGCGCCCGGGACTGCTTGAAGAGAAGACAGACGACGCCCTGGCCCGGATTGAGGAGATAGTATCTTCGGATGAAAATGTAGAGTCCTATATGCTCCGCTACCAGAACCAGAGCGGTTCAGTTACAGCTTATCTGAAAGACGATAGGACAGAGGATACGGATCAGCTGGCAGAACAGTGGCAGCAGGAGCTGTCAGATATCGAAAATATCAGCGCAGAGGTTACGGCAGGCAGTTCTATGAGTTTTATGCAGAGAACGCGGGGATATGAGACGATTCTGACAGGAACGGATTACGAAGAGCTGAAGGAAGTGAGCGATCAGATTGTGTCAGAGTTAATCAGCCGCGACGATGTGATCAACATTCATTCATCTTTTGAAAATAACGCTCCCATTGTATCCATTGACGTGGATCCGCTTATGGCCGGCCAAAAAGGGCTGACAGCCTCTTCCATCGGCTCTGCTGTAAACCAGACGCTCAGTGGAATGACAGCGGCAGTATTGACTGTGGACGGAGAGGATCTTGACGTAAAGGTGGAATTTCCGGAAGGAGAGTATGCGTCCATTGATCAGATGAAAAATATAATCCTGACAGCGGGAGACGGAACAGCCACAGCTTTGACTGATGTAGCGGATATTGTGTATAAGGACAGCCCGTCATCCATCAGCAGGGAGGACAAAGCGTTTAAAGTCACCATTACCGGAGAATACACAGGAGAGGATACCTCAGCCCAGATAGACAGCGAGGTGATTGCCCCTAACCTGACAGGAACCATCAAAAAGGGAACTAACAGCATGAACCGTATGATGAATGAAGAGTTCTCTTCCCTGTACCAGGCCATTGCAGTGGCAGTATTTCTGATTTTTGTCGTTATGGCGGCCCAGTTTGAGTCGGTGAAGTTTTCGTTTATGGTCATGACAACCATCCCCTTCAGCCTGATTGGCTCATTTGGATTTCTGAAGCTGACAGGGGTGTCCATGAGCATGACGTCTATTCTAGGATTCCTGATTCTGGTGGGAACGGTTGTCAACAACGGAATTCTTTATGTAGATACAGTGAACCAGTACCGGATGGAAATGGACATGGAAACAGCTATGATAGAAGCCGGGGCCACCCGCCTGAGGCCGATGCTGATGACCAGCCTTACAACCATTCTGGGCATGATTCCAATGGCCGCCGCCATGGGAAGCAGCGGTTCCACAACCCAGGGACTGGCGATAGTAGATATTGGCGGCCTGACAGTAGGACTGTTTGTGGCTCTTTTCATGCTGCCGGTGTACTACGGGCTGATGAACCGGAAGCCAAGAGAGATAAACGAGGACTGGGATATTGATTAAAAGCAGAATGAGTGAAAGGACAATGAAAAAATGGCAGGTACAGAAAACAGCCCTGGCAGCAGGCCTGACAGCGGCCTTTCATATCTGCCCTCCGATTCAGGCCTGGGCGGCCAGTCCTCCGTTTGCCTATACGGAGAAAGAATGGGCTGCAATCCGTGACAATAAATTGGAGTTTGAAGAAATTGACAAGCGGATCCATGAATACAATACCACAGTAAGGCAGAATGAAATCAGCTATAAAGATTACCAGGGAAAGGACAGCAGTGAAATTGCGCAGGAATACTATGACGCAGCGGAGGAGATTTATGACAGCCAGCCGGATCTGGATCCAGATTCTTCTTCCTACGCGTCGGCTCTGGCTTCCTATATCAATAATGAGCAGAGAGCGGAAAGTCTGAAAGAATCGGGAGACGCCAGCGTGGAGGATGAGGACACGGTGAAGTGGAGCGATACCCAGGCAGAGAAGAAGCTGGTCAGACAGGCACAGTCCCTGATGATTTCCTACTGGATCAGTGTGGAGAAGCTGTCGTCCTTAGAACAGGAGCTTCTGGAAGCAGAAAACAGCGAGGAATCGGTAAAGAGAAAGTTTGCCGCAGGCATGGCTGTCCAGTCTGAGGTATTGACGGCAGAGCAGACGGTGCTGAATCTGAAATCAGAAATTACTTCCGAACAGAGCAGCCTGAACGAGACAAAAACCAGTCTCATCCTTATGCTGGGATGGAATGAGGGAGATTCAGTAGAAATAGGAAGCCTTCCGGAGCCGGATCCTGCTGCCATAGCGGGCATCAGCCTGGAGACCGATATCGAACAGGCGCTGGAGAATAATTACGACTTGAAAATTCTGGGCAGGCAGCTTAAGAATGCACATTCCAGCACAACAGAAGCATTAGTCAGGGAAACGCTGACAAGCGGGCGTCAGGCCGTCCGGGCGAATGTAACAACGGTTTATCAGAATCTTCTTCTCGCAGAAAATCAGTATGAGCAGGCTGTCAAGGCGAAGTCTCTGAAAGAGCAGTCCCTGGAAACGGCGAGAAGAAAACAGGCGGCCGGGCTTCTGAGCGCCAACAGCCTGGCGTCAGCCGTAAGCGCCTGCGAGACGGCGGAATCATCGAAACAGACAGCCGCCTTCCAGCTCCTTTCTGCCAAACTGGAATACGACTGGGCAGTAGCGGGACTGGCAGCAGTATCCTGATGTTTTTGAAAAAGCGAGGAGGAATGGTTCATTGGAGAAAAAACAAAGAATACGAAACAAATGGCTGACAGGCAGTCTGCTTCTCCTGACCCTGTCTGCCTCCTTTCCCGCCCAGGCGGCCAGGTCTCCGGAGGTGACAGAAACAGAGCTACTGCGCTCTGGGGAGGGGGACGAGGCAGAGCTGGAGGGACCGGGACTGGGGGAAAATGGAGAAGAAAAGGAAACAGAAGATGGGGAAACGGATTCCTTTACAGAGGAGGAACTGGCAGACTCCTTGATAGAGTATGAGGAGCTGGAGGAACTGCTGAAACGAGGAAACGCTTCTGTGAAATCGGCAGTCAGCCAGTATGACACCAATCTGGAAATTTATCAGGAGGCGTTAGACGTCCTCTCATCTGCAAAGCAGGAGATGAAAGAAAATGCAGAGGAACTGGAGAATGAAAATGGAAGCCCGGAACTGATTGCCCAGTACCAGATGAATGAAAGCCAGCTGGGGGCCTCTGTGGCGCAGATGAACCGCACTGTCAGGAAGCTGACAGGGGCGAGCGGAACGAAATCCCTGAAATCTTCCGTCAATGCCATGGTAAAGACAGCCCAGACTGTGATGTGCAGCTATAACCAGATGAGGGATCAGAGGAGATTAGCGGAAAAACAGGAGGAAAACGCCAGAGCTTCCTATGAAAAGGCACAGACAATGGCAGAAGCGGGAATGCTTACAGAACAGGAACTTCTGGAAGCAGAGCAGAGCCTTCTGACAGCCCAGATTTCTCTTCAGTCAGCAGAAAAAAGCGAATCTTCCATGAAGGCGCGGCTGTCTCTCTTAATAGGGAGGAATCCAGATAGCACAGAGATTGGAGAGATTCCGCCTGCCAATGTGGATTTTATGGATACGGTTGTCCTGGAGGACGACAAAAAGCTGGCAGTGACCAGTGATTCGGAGATCCAGGCCCTCAGAAGAAGTTCTTCTTCAGGCAGCAGCGCTGAAGCAGAGCTGAAATCACGTCAGGTAACAGAGGCGAAAAGCCGGAAGAATCTGGAAATGGATACGCTTTACAATGAGATGACTGCGAAACTACAGGCTTTTCAGGCAGCAGAAAGCAGCTATGAAGCGGCAGAGAAAAATTACGGCGCTCTTCAGGTTAAATATCAGTCTGGCCTTCTCTCAAGGCAGGAGTATCTCAAAGGGGAGGTTTCCTATCTCCAGCAGAAAAATTCCTTTAAGCAGGCTGAGCGGGAGCTGAGCCAGGCGATTGCGGCTTATCAATGGGAAATAAAAGGCGTCTGAGAGAAGGAGCACAGCAAAAACAGCAAAGCAAAAACGACAAAACAAAAACCACACTGCGGGGAAAAATCCTACAGTGTGGTTTAATTAAATATTCAGAGAAAATCAAATTTAATTTTCACTTCCTGCAAAGGCGACAAAGGTTTCCTGAAGCTCCTTCAGGCCCTTTTTGACGCTTTTGCTCTCGTCAGCCCCTGAGGTATCTAACACAAAGGTTTCGCTTCCGCAGAATCCGAGAACAGTATAATCCTCTAAAGAGGAGTAGCTGTCGTCCCCGTAAACGGAGATGGAAAACATAAAGCCGGATCCGTCTCTTTCATAATCATCCTGATCGTACACTTCCAGTCCCTGCTCAGTGGGGAGTACGACGCATTTCCCAGTCCAACGCTCCGGAACCACAAAAGAAAAGTCATCGGTGACAATTTTAGAACCGGTCATGGGAATCGCTTCATTGGAAGCCGCCTCCACAACGTCGGAAGAGAGAGTCTGCAGAGCAGTCTGCGGTTCAGCTCCAAAGGCTGTAACTGTATAAGAAAGAGTCAGCGCAAGAGCGCAGGCAAAAGTTTTCAAACCCATAGTAAGAACCTCCTATCTGTCTTTATTCTATCACAGGAAGGAATATTTGTCATTAAAAAAATTGTAATCAAATATTCACAGAATATTCATAAACAGAAGGACAGCTGCTTACGCCATTTCCCTGGAAACGGCGGCCTCCTCCGCACATTCGCGTTCCAGATTTTTCTGGGCGGTAGCCAGCATCAGCTTGATTCGGTTCAGCTGATTGACTTCGCTGGCTCCTGGATCATAGTCCACGGCAATGATATTTGCCTCTGGATGGGAAGCTCTCAGCTCCTTGATCACGCCCTTGCCTACAATATGGTTCGGCAGGCAGCCGAATGGCTGAGTGCAGATAATGTTGTTTGTGCCGCTGTGAATCAGCTCCAGCATCTCGCCGGTTAAGAACCAGCCCTCGCCGGTCTGATTACCCAGGGACACATAGGATTTGGCCATGGCGGCCAGATCGTGAATGCGGGCAGGAGGCGTAAAGTGGACGCTCTTTTCCAGCTCTTTTCTGGCTGTGCGGCGGAAGTATTCCAGAAGCTGGATAGCCGCGTTGCAGAGCCAGGCGGTAGATTTCTTTCCTCCCAGATTTTCAGCCTTAAAGTTCGAGTTGTAGAAACAGTAGAGGAGGAAGTCTAAGAGATCCGGCATAACTGCCTCCGCGCCCTCGCTTTCCAGCAGATCTACCACATGGTTGTTGGCCAGAGGCGAGAATTTTACCAGAATCTCTCCCACAATTCCCACTTTTGGCTTCACCACATTTTTTCTGGGAAGAGCGTCAAAATCAGAGATAATGGCTCTGAGGTTAGCTCCGAACTCCTTCATGGACGGTTTTTTCCGGCTCAGGGACTGGATACACGTCTCCTTCCATTTCTGGTGCAGAGCGTTGGCGCTTCCTGGCTTGGCCTCGTAGGGGCGGGTGGCGTAGAGCACTCTCATAAAGATATCGCCGTACACAACCGCCTGCATGGCCTTGATGACCATAGGAAGAGTGAAGGAAAAGCCTGGATTGGTCTCCATGCCGTTGGCATTCAGGGAGATCACGGGAATCTGCGGCATTCCGGCCTTCTCCAGAGCGCGCCTGATAAAACCGATGTAGTTGGAAGCGCGGCAGCCGCCTCCTGTCTGGGACATAATCACAGCCGTGCGGTTTAAATCGTACTTTCCTGAAAGCAGGGCGTCCATAATCTGTCCCACCACAATCAGGGACGGATAGCAGGCGTCGTTATTGACGTATTTTAATCCAGTGTCCACAGCGGTTCTGTCTGAATTCTGCAGTACCTCCAGCCGGTAGCCGCAGCTTCGGATGGCCGCCTCCACCAGATCAAAGTGGATGGGGGACATCTGCGGACATAAAATGGTGTAGTCCTTTTTCATCTCTTTTGTAAAGAGAACGCGGTTATAGGCGCTTGATACTACAGGCTTGTCATAGTTCTTCCTTTCACGGACGCGGATGGCTGAAATCAGAGAACGGATTCTGATTCTGGCCGCCCCCAGGTTATTGACCTCGTCGATCTTTAAGCAGGTGTAGATTTTGCCGGAACGGGTGAGGATATCGTTTACCTGATCTGTAGTCACGGCGTCCAGCCCGCAGCCGAAGGAATTCAGCTGGATTAAATCCAGGTTTTTCCGTGTTTTTACGAAATTGGCGGCAGCGTAGAGGCGGGAGTGGTACATCCACTGGTCTGTGACAATCAGCGGCCGCTCCACATGGCCCAGATGGGACACGGAATCCTCTGTCAGAACGGCAAAGCCGTAGGAGGCGATCAGCTCCGGAATGCCGTGGTTGATCTCTGGATCCACATGGTAGGGGCGTCCGGCCAGAACGATGCCATGGCGGTTGTTTTCCTCTAACCACCGCAGAGTCTCCTCACCCTTCCTCTTCATATCCTCTCTGGAAGCAATCAGCTCCGCCCAGGCCTTATCGGCAGCATCCAGGATCTCCTGCTCTGGAATCTGGAACTGTTCTGTAAATTCCTTTACAAGAGCTTTGGAGAGAACTTCCTTGTTTGTGAAGGCCATAAACGGGTTGCGGAACAGGATCTTATCGCCGTGAAGCTCTTCCACATTGTTCTTGATGTTTTCCGCATAGGAGGTAACCATAGGGCAGTTGTAATGGTTTCCCGCCTCAGGCGTCTCATTTCTTTCATAAGGAATGCACGGATAGAATATGTACGTTACGCCTTGTTTAATCAGCCACTCTACATGGCCGTGGGCCAGTTTAGCCGGATAGCACTCCGATTCGCTGGGAATGGATTCAATGCCCAGCTCGTAGAGCTTTCTGGTAGACTGAGGGGAGAGAATGGTCCGAAATCCCAGCTCTTTGAAAAATACAGCCCAGAACGGATAATTTTCATACAGGTTTAACACCCTGGGAATTCCCACGGTTCCCCGCTCTGCCACATCGGCGGTCAGAGGCTCATAGTCAAACATCCGGTGGTATTTGTAATCGAACAGGTTTGGAATGTCGGCCTTCTTTTTGGCGTGTCCAAGGCCGCGTTCGCAGCGGTTTCCCGTGACGAACTGGCGTCCTCCGTCAAAACGGTTAATGGTCAGGACGCAGTGGTTAGTGCAGCCCTGGCACCTGGTCATGCTGGTTTTGTAGGACAGATTTAAAATCTTCTCCATAGGCAGCATGGTGGTTTTCCTGGAAGCGTCGTACCGCTCTCTGGCAATGAGAGCGGCTCCGAAGGCGCCCATAATGCCGGCGATATCCGGGCGGACTGCCTGGCAGCCGGAAATTTTCTCAAAGCTTCTGAGGACTGCGTCGTTGTAGAAGGTTCCGCCCTGAACTACCACATGGCTGCCCAGATCCGAGGCGTTTGTGATTTTAATTACCTTAAATAAAGCGTTTTTGATGACAGAGTAGGCCAGGCCTGCGGAGATATCGGCGACAGACGCGCCCTCCTTCTGCGCCTGCTTTACATTGGAATTCATGAATACCGTACATCGTGTTCCCAGATCCGTGGGAGTTTTTGCAAACAGGGCCTCCTTTGCAAAATCAATGACGCTGTAGTTCAGTGATTTTGCAAAGGTCTCGATAAAGGAACCGCAGCCGGAAGAGCATGCCTCGTTCAGCTGCACGCTGTCTACCGTGCCGTCCTTAATGCGGATACACTTCATATCCTGGCCTCCGATGTCCAGGATGCAGTCCACGTCCGGCTCAAAGAAGGCGGCGGCGTAGTAGTGGGAGATAGTCTCCACCTCCCCCTCATCCAGCATGAAAGCGGCCTTTAACAGGGCTTCTCCATAGCCGGTGGAGCAGGAGTAGACAATGTGGGCTTCCTCAGGAAGCTCTTTCTGGATCTCCGACATGGCCCGGATGGCAGTAGCCAGAGGACTTCCGTTGTTATTGCTGTAAAAATGGTAGAGCAGAGTTCCGTCCTCTCCTACCAGAGCCACCTTGGTGGTAGTGGATCCGGCGTCGATTCCCAAGAAGCAGTCTCCCTTGTAATCCCGCAGGTTTCCTTTTCTGACGCAGTGGCTGGCGTGGCGGGCCTGGAACTTCTCATAGGCCTCCTGGTTTTCAAACAGCGGCTCCATGCGCTTCACCTCAGCGTCCATCTGAATTCCCTCAGACAGACGGCGGATGAGCGCCTGGGCGTCCATTTTTACTTCCTGGCGGGAGTTCATGGCCGCGCCTACGGCTGCAAACAGATGGGAGTGATCCGGAGCGATAATCTGATCCGGCCCCAGATTCAGAGTTCTGATAAAAGCGGCCCGAAGCTCGGAGAGAAAGTGAAGAGGCCCTCCCAGAAAAGCGACGTTTCCGCGGATTGGCTTTCCGCAGGCCAGGCCGCTGATAGTCTGGTTGACAACTGCCTGAAAAATGGAAGCGGCCAGATCTTCTCTGGTAGCGCCCTCGTTGATCAGAGGCTGGATGTCTGATTTGGCAAATACGCCGCAGCGGGCGGCAATCGGGTAGATCGCCTTGTAATTTTTGGCATACTCGTTCAGACCAGAGGCGTCCGTCTGCAGCAGAGACGCCATCTGATCGATAAAGGAACCGGTTCCCCCCGCGCAGATGCCATTCATGCGCTGATCGATTCCTCCTGTGAAATAGATAATTTTGGCATCCTCTCCGCCCAGCTCAATGGCCACGTCCGTCTGCGGCGCATAGTCCTGAAGCGAGGATGCGACTGCTACGACCTCCTGAACAAACGGAACCTCCAGGCGGGAGGAAAGCGTAAGTCCGCCGGAGCCGGTGATCACAGGATAAAGCTCCATTTCCCCCAGAGCCTCGACGGCCCGCTTAAGAAGCAGGGCCAGCGTCTCCTGGATATTGGCAAAGTGGCGCTCGTAGTCAGCGAACAGAATACTGCCGCTGTCGTCAATGATTGCAACTTTTACGGTTGTGGAACCGATGTCGATTCCCAGTCTCTTACAGGATTTCATATATCAAACCGGGGTAAGTCCCCGTCCCTCCTTTGTAGTACAGGTTTATTCGGCCATAGTTTAACATAGAATAGGAAAGAATACAATTGATCAGGTGCGTTAAAATCCTGTAAAAAAACGTCGAAAATCATTAAAAATGCACGAAGAAATAAGATGGCTACAATTCATTTGACAAAGACATCGGCTAAATTTATAATAATGAATTAACGAGCAATGAATCATAAAGAGAGAGCAGGAAACGAGATGAAATTTTTAAGAAAACTGGAAAGGAACTTTGGAAAATACGCAGTTCCAAATCTGATGTACTACATTATTCTGATGTACGGCGCGGGAATTGTCATTGATCTGGTGATGCCCGGACTGTATTATCAGTACCTCTGCCTGGACGCAGCCGCTATTTTGAGAGGCCAGGTGTGGAGACTTGTCACATTTTTAATCTGTCCGCCGTCTTCAGGTATTTTCTTTAACCTGATCGCCATGTTTTTGTACTATTCGCTGGGAACGACGCTGGAACGGGTATGGGGAACCTTCCGCTTTAACCTGTACTTTTTCTCAGGCATTCTGTTCCACATTATCGCAGCTTTCGTGATCTACTTTTTAATGGGGGTATCGGTGCCGCTGACACCGTTTTATCTGAATAACTCTCTGTTTCTCGCTTTTGCGGCTACGTTTCCGCAGATGCAGTTCTATCTGTATGGGCTGCTGCCTATCCGGGCGTACTGGCTGGGAATTTTTATTGGGGCAGAATTTTTGTATGAATTTCTGTTTGGAGGCCTGATTGCCAGGATCTGTATCGGCCTGGCTCTGCTGAATTTTGTGATTTTCTTTATGATGACAAGAAATTACAGCAAAATCAGCCCCAGGGAGATTAAGAGAAAACAGAAATTCAAGTCGGATATGAAGACGGCCCAGGCAGAAAAAATCAGGCTGACCCACCATAAGTGCGCTGTCTGCGGAAGAACAGAGAAGGACGATCCGAATCTGGAGTTCCGCTATTGTTCCAAGTGCGAGGGAAACCTGGAATACTGTATGGATCACCTCTATACGCATAAGCATGTGACAAAGGAGGATTTGGAATAATCGTTTTGCAGAAGGGGACAGGAAAAACGGGGGAAACCAGTTGAAGAAGCCGGCAATGGGGAGCCGGCTGGATACAGGAGGAATTAACAAGATGAAGAAAACAAAAATTATCTGTACCATGGGCCCAAACACCAATGACAGAGAGCTGATGAAGCAGCTGGCTTTAAACGGCATGGATGTGGCCCGCTTTAATTTCTCTCACGGTGATTACGAGGAGCACATGGGGAGGTTTAAGATTCTTGAGAGCGTAAGGGAGGAGCTGGGGCTTCCCATTGCGGCGCTTTTAGACACTAAGGGACCGGAGATTCGAACGGGAAGCTTAAAGGACGGAAAGAAGATTACTCTGAAAGAGGGCGACGTCTATACGCTGACCACCGAGGAGACGGTAGGCGATCATACGAGAGGTTTTATCAATTACGCAGGTCTTCCGGCAGACGTAAAGCCGGGAAACCAGATCCTCATCGACGACGGCCTGATTGAGCTGGACGTTGAGGAGGTAAAAGGAAACGATATTATCTGCCGCGTAAAAAACGGCGGAGAGCTGGGTGAAAAAAAGGGCGTTAACGTACCAAACGTAAGAATTAATCTGCCGGCTCTGACGGACAAGGATAAAGAGGATATTCTGTTTGGAATCCAGGCAGGCTTTGATTACATTGCGGCCTCCTTTGTGCGCAATGCAGGGGCGATCCGTGAAATTAAGGAGATTCTGGAGAAGCACGGATCCAGAATGCTGGTTATCGCTAAAATTGAGAACGCAGAGGGAATTGAAAATCTGGATTCCATTCTGGAGGAATGCGACGGAATCATGGTGGCCCGCGGCGACATGGGCGTGGAAATCCCGGCAGAGAAGGTGCCTCATATCCAGAAGCTGATCATCAAAAAATGCAATAAGGCGTGCAAACCGGTTATCACGGCAACTCAGATGCTGGATTCCATGATCCGTAACCCAAGGCCGACCCGCGCCGAGGTGACGGATGTGGCTAACGCCGTCTATGACGGCACAGACGCAGTGATGCTTTCAGGAGAGACTGCCATGGGCCGCTATCCAGTGGAGGCTGTCAGAATGATGGCGCAGATTGTGGAGGATTCGGAGAAGTATCTGGACTACGCTTCCTACCGCCAGAGAAGAGTCAGCCAGGAGAATCAGAAGAATATTTCTAATGCAGTGTGCTATTCGTCTGTAGCGACTGCCCATGATTTAGGGGCGGCGGCTATCGTGGCTCCGTCTGTCAGCGGATTTACTGCCAGGATGCTTTCAAAATGGCGTCCCAGCGCTACTATTGTGGGCCTTTCCCCCAGCATGACTACAGTGCGCCAGATGCAGCTTTACTGGGGCGTAAAGCCGTTCCACGCCAAACGCGCAGATTCCACAGACGTTTTAGTGTACTCCTCCATTGAGCTGTTAAAGGAGAAGGGAATCGTAAAATCAGGAGACGTAGTAGTGGCCACAGCAGGCGTTGTGACCTATGCGAACCGGCATTCGCCGGCAGCCAACACGAACATTATGCGCGTGGTCGAGGTGGACTAGAGAGAAGAGACAGGGGAAGACAGGGAGAAACAGAATGGAAAAGAAACCGTTTGTAACACTGGAACAGTTAAAAGAGATTACAAAGACATATAAAACGCCGTTTCATCTGTATGATGAGAAGGGAATCAGGGAGAATGCGGAGCGCTTAAAGAGAGCGTTTTCCTGGAATAAGGGATTTCGCGAGTATTTTGCCGTAAAGGCAACTCCTAACCCTTTTATCATTGATATTTTAAAGAAGCTAGACTGCGGCGTGGACTGCTCCTCCATGACGGAGCTGATGATGGCCGAGGCTATGGGATATGATGGAAAGAAGATTATGTTTTCCTCCAACGATACCCCGGCGGAAGAATTTCAGATGGCAGACCGACTGGGAGCGGTGATTAACCTGGACGATATCACTCATATTGAATTTCTGGAGAAGGCAGTGGGCCATATTCCGGAGACCATCAGCTGCCGCTACAATCCAGGCGGACTGTTTAAAATCAGCAACGACATTATGGATAATCCGGGAGACGCCAAGTACGGCATGACCACAGATCAGATGTTTGAGGCATTCCGCATTTTAAAGGAAAAGGGAGCGAAGCGCTTTGGAATCCACGCGTTCTTAGCCAGCAATACTGTGACCAACGAGTATTATCCTATGCTTGCCAAGGTGCTGTTTGAGCTGGCAGTACGCCTGAAGGAGGAGACGGGAGCTGAAATTGCCTTCATCAATCTCTCCGGAGGGATCGGTATTCCATACCGCCCGGACCAGGAACCTAACGATATTTTTGTGATCGGAGAGGGCGTAAGAAAGGTGTACGAGGAGATTCTCGTTCCAGCTGGAATGGGAGACGTGGCTCTGTATACAGAGCTGGGCCGTTTTATGCTGGGGCCCTACGGCTGTCTGGTGACAACCGCCATTCATGAAAAGCATACGCATAAGGAGTATATCGGAGTGGACGCCTGTGCGGTAAATCTCATGCGCCCTGCGATGTACGGCGCATACCACCATATTACCGTCATGGGAAAGGAGGACGCGCCCTGCGACCATAAATATGATATTGCAGGTTCTCTCTGTGAGAATAACGACAAGTTTGCCATTGACAGGATGCTGCCGAAGATTGACATGGGGGATCTGCTGGTGATTCACGATACAGGGGCCCATGGTTTTTCCATGGGATATAATTATAATGGAAAGCTTCGTTCCGCAGAGCTTCTGTTAAAGGAAGACAAATCGGTGCAGATGATCCGCCGGGCAGAGACGCCGAAGGACTATTTTGCTACCTTTGACTTCTGCGATTTATTCCAAAATGTGAAATAAGGGCCTCTGAAACGCCTATAATGCAGGAAGAGCGTATTTTATTGCATAGGAAGATGCGAACTTAAGAAAATCTTCATAATTTATTCAAAGAGTATACAAACATTTTCGGAAGAACCGTGCTATACTAAAACCATAATAAATGCACGATACAAAAGTAATAAAACCCTTTTAAGCTTTTTGAAATTCCGAAAATCCTAACGAAAGAGTCCCTGCACCGAAAGGTGCAGGGATTTTTTCGTGGGTGCAGAGGTTTTGAGCGGAGTGCAAAAGCCTCAGCTCGCTTTATGAAAAACCTTCGCGTATCCCGAGTGGTTTTCAGACGGCATTTCCCAGTCTGACAAACTGGATAGATGCATTTGTAAAGGTACTGTCTGATGAGACAGTTACAAGAGAAATGGAAGCCGTGCCTGTTACATTCAGGATGATGGACGCAGACAGTGAAGCTGTGCCTGTACTCATAGGGGTACTGCCGGAAGTCCGGCTGCCTGGAATCGAAACGCCGCTGTTTCTAAGCTCAACAGTTACAGTTTTATGAGCAGAAGTATCTGTAGCAGTGACAGAGTAAAGAATCTGGTAAATACCAGGCTTTGTTATGGAGAAGACTCCAGTATTGACTGTATGGGTGATAGAGGTTCCTGCCTGAACCTGGTTGGTATTAAAAATCAGAGGAAGTCCTGCGTCCGCCGGTTCCTGTGCAGGGACATGGACGGAGTGAAGAAGCTCTGCTGCAGGTGCAGAACCGGCAGGTCCGGTGGGTCCAGTGGGTCCAGTAGGTCCGGCAGAGCCAGGAAGTCCGTCAAGTCCTCTTGGCCCAGTTGGCCCAGTAGGTCCAGCAGAACCGGGAAGTCCGTCAAGCCCTCTTGGCCCGGTGGGTCCAGTAGGTCCAGTGGGTCCAGTAGGTCCGGTGGGTCCGGCAGAGCCAGGAAGTCCGTCAAGTCCTCTTGGCCCGGTGGGTCCAGTAGGTCCAGTAGGTCCGGTGGGTCCGGCAGAGCCAGGAAGTCCGTCAAGTCCTCTTGGTCCGGCAGGCCCAGTCGCTCCCATCGGCCCAGCCGCTCCAGTCGGTCCGGCAGGCCCCTGGCTTCCCTGAGGCCCCATCGGCCCCTGAATTCCCTGTGCGCCGTCAGCTCCGGCTGCGCCCTGAGGTCCTTCTGGCCCTACAGGCCCCTGAGGTCCGGCAGGGCCTTCCGGTCCGGTACCGCCCTGTGGAATCGTAAAATTTAGAACCGGGCGGCAGGGGGTGCCGCTGTTGTGCACGGCGGCGGCTGTTCCAGGCTGCCCCGTGATGGTCTGGCCTATGGCGACAGGGGAAGAGCAGTGTTCCGGTAAAACCGGGGAAGGAATACAGGAAGGCGGACATGGGAAGCCGCAGGAATAAGAAGTTTCATTGCATGGATAACACATAAGATTTGTCCTTTTCAGGTTGTTTTACTATACTATATGCAGGGATGTACTTTTTGACAGTCCGGTGAAATAAGGGAGAAAAGAAGAGCTTTCATAAAACAAAAACCGCCTTTCCGTCACTGGACGGAAAAGCGGCCTTTTGCAGATATTGAATGTTTGATTCAGATAGTTAGATTCCCTCGGCGATCTCATAGAGGAGGCGCTCAGAATCATCCCATCCCAGGCAGGGATCTGTGATGGATTTTCCATAGCAGTGTTCGCCCACCTTCTGGGATCCCGGCTCTAAGTAGCTCTCAATCATCACGCCCTTCACAAAGTCGCGGATGTCAGAGGAGTGGCGGCGGGAATGGAGTACTTCCTTAACAATACGAATCTGCTCCATATACTGCTTGTTGGAGTTGGAATGGTTCGCGTCCACGATGCAGGCAGGATTCTTCAGATTTCTCTCTGCATAGAGTTCGTGGAGCAGCTTCAGATCCTCGTAATGGTAGTTGGGCAGGCACTGGTCATGTTTATTGACAGCGCCGCGCAGAATGCAGTGAGTCAGAGGATTTCCCTCTGTCTTTACCTCCCAGCTTCTGTAGATAAACTCGTGGCCGTGCTGGGCAGCGTGAACTGCGTTGAGCATAACGGAGAGAGCACCGCTGGTGGGGTTTTTCATGCCCACGGGCACGTCGATGCCGCTGGATACAAGGCGGTGCTGCTGATTCTCTACAGAGCGGGCGCCTACGGCGATGTAGGACATAACGTCGGAAAGATACGTTAAGTTTTCCGGATAAAGCATCTCGTCAGCTGTGGAGAAGCCGGTTTCCTCGATTACCCGCATGTGAAGCTTTCTGATGGCAATGAGGCCCTCATAGAGATTGGGCTTCTGTTCCGGGTTGGGCTGATGGAGCAGGCCCTTGTAGCCGTCTCCAGTAGTTCTTGGCTTGTTGGTGTAGATTCTGGGAATCAGAATCAGCTTGTCCTTTACTTTTTCCTGTACCTTGGCCAGGCGGGATACGTACTCGCAGACAGAGTCCTCCCGATCAGCGGAGCAGGGGCCGATGATAACGAGAAATTTATCGCTTTTTCCTGTAAACACGTCCTTAATGGCCTCGTCTTTTTTTGCTTTTTCTGCTGCCAGAGCCGGGGCCAGCGGAAACTGCGCCCTGATCTCATCTGGAGTTGGAAGCTTGCTGACATATTCAAATCCCATGGTATAATCCTCCTGAAAATAGATAAATATTCATGTTTAAATACGAATGTGTGTGGCTACATTATAATATAGAAATCTCGCTTCGGCAAGGTCTGAGAGCAGGAAAATGCAGAAATTGTGCATAAATATAAAAACAATATGTTTTCTATGCATGGATCCGGAGGATAAATTGACGGATATGACACAAAATTGTAAAATTTAGTTAACAAAATAGGGCAGGAAGCTTGACGGAAGAGAAGATTCATATTAGAATAGGATGGAATAAAACCATACAGGTTTTACTTTTCAGCATGGTTCAAAAAATTTTTTTAAATTTTTTGAAATAGATGCAATAAAACAAAAGTCTGTTGCATTAACTAATTGAACGGATGAAAATGATTTCTGTTTCTGGCAGACAGAAGGTATACACGAACACATATCAAGTTACTCGAAATTCCTTGATGCATTACACCCCGTTACATGTATCCTTCTAAAGCAGTACAGAAAATTTTCAAATACAGGCGGCAGCATCCAACCAATCCGCCGCCTGTAGGCGAATAAAAAAGACCGGTCTGAGATATCAGCTCCGGTCTTTTTTATTCGCCTTTTCTTTGTTTAAAAGAGTTGACATTTCATGGAAAACGCGATATAAAAGTCACTGCACAAGGGGGAGAAATGACATGAAAATGGAAAATGATTTAGGGCGGGACGATATCCGCCTTTTAGTGATGCGGATCGCGCTTCCATCTATGCTGGCCCAGTTTGTCAGCGTACTCTACAGCGTGGTAGACCGCATGTATATAGGAAATATTCCGGAGATAGGGGAGACGGCCCTGGCGGGAGTCGGCGTCTGCGGGCCTATTGTCACTCTGATTACAGCCTTCGGTTCCCTGGTGGGAATCGGAGGGGCGCCGCTTATGAGCATCCGCCTGGGAGAAAAGGATGAGAAGGGAGCTTCCCAGATTTTGGCCAACTGCTTTCTGCTTCTTTCTGTGATCTCAGTTGTCATCACCGCTCTGTCTCTGATCATGAAAAACAAGCTGTTAGTCTGGTTCGGAGCCAGCCCTGCTATTTTTCCCTATGCGGACGATTACATTACGATTTATCTGCTGGGGACGATTTTTGCCCTGCTGTCCATAGGAATGAATCAGTTTATCATCTGCCAGGGCTTTGCCAAGACAGCCATGAAATCGGTCGTACTGGGAGCGGTGGTCAACATTGCCCTGGATCCAGTCTTCATCTTTGCCTGCGGCATGGGCGTAAGGGGAGGGGCGCTGGCCACTGTGCTGTCCCAGATGGCTTCGGCGGGCTATGTACTTTTATTTTTATTTGGAAAAAAGGTTCCCGTGCCCATTACCTTCGGCGGCTATCAGTGGAGAATCATGAAGCGGGTGATTCTGCTGGGACTGTCTCCGTTTCTAATCATAGCATTTGACAATGTGCTGATTATTGCCATGAACGCCTCGCTGCAGCATTTTGGAGGGGCGGAGGGGGATATGCTTCTCACCTGCAACACGATTGTCCAGAGCTTTATGCTGATGGTGACTATGCCTTTAGGAGGAATTACAGGCGGAACCCAGACGATTCTGGGCTATAATTTTGGAGCCAGACGGTCTGACAGGGTGCTGGCCGCCCAGCAGTATATTGTGATTCTGTCAATGGCGTTTACAGCAGTGATGTTTGTCATTGCCCAGACTGTACCCCACTATTTTGTCCAGATCTTTACAAGGGATCCGGAATATGTGGAGCTGACTGTGAGGGCGATCCGGATCTTTACTCTGGGAATTATTCCTCTGGCAGTCCAGTATGAGATTGTGGACGGCTACACAGGCATGGGAATCGCGCCGATAGCAATTTCCTTGTCAACGGTGAGAAAAACCCTGTATCTTCTGGGCGTTGTCCTGATTCCCATGTTTTTCAGCGTGGAGGCAGTGTTCTATACAGAGCCGATTTCTGATTTTCTGGGAACGGCAGTGAGCATTACCGTGTATCTGATGACTATGAAGAAAATTTTAAGGCGCAGGGAAAATGGGGAGCTGTAGGAGACTCCTTTGGAGTGCGGATTTGAGCTGACACAAGTCGCAGAGCCTTATCTGGCGGAGAATATGGGAAGTCCAGACTAGGGCAGGAGTCCCTGCTCCTGGTAGAAACGTTCAGCTCCCGGGTGGAGCGGTATGGGAAGTTCACTGTACATGAAGCCGTCTTCAGACATAGGCTTCAGGAGAACCTGTTTTTTTCCAAGGGGCTCTCGTCTGGAATAGAGGATAGAAGTCAGCTTATAGACCAGCTCTTCATCCAGGCTGTCGTCCACACAGATTAGGCATTTCACGCCAAAGGAGTCTATATCTTCCGCTTGTCCCTCATAGGTTCCGGCAGGAATTCTGGTCGGATAATAGAAGTTGTTTTCAGACAGAATCTGGTTCAGTTCGCTGGCTGTGTACTTTAAAAGTCTTGACGGAGTCTGGACAGAAAGATTATACAGCCCTTCTATGGGAGTTCCGGCAAAGCCGTGAACAGCGTCCAGAGTACCTTTTAAAACCTCCTCCGCTCCGTAGCCAATGCCTCCCCGTGTTTCAATTTCTGTGTTTTCCCGGGTTATGTCAAACAGGTCGAAGACAATGCGGGCGGAGAGATCCGTGTTGGATGCCTCTGGACCTACAGAGACGCGTTTTCCTTTCAGATCATGCACATAAAACAGGGAAGAAGAGTTCAGAGCCATCCAGTTGGAAATACTGGAATAGACAGCTCCGATAGTTCGAAGTCCTGTCTGAGGGTCAGTTGAAAATTCGTGAGTTCCATGAAAGGCCGCATAGGCCGCATCACCGCTGACAAGGCCCAGATCAATCTGTCCGTCGCTCAGCATCTGGATGTTGGTATAGGAGCCGTTGGAGGCGCATATATTAACATGGATATGGTGGGAGGTGGTTTCAATGGCCTCGCCGGCTGGGTACATGCTTCCTCCGCTGTCGGCTGTCCCGATAGTGAGAACAGTGATCGCGCCGGCCGACGGTTCCGTACTGCTGGAGAGGGAAGCGGAACGGCCAGTCAGCGAGCAGGAACAGAGAAGCAGAGCCGCGGTAAAGATACCTATGGCAGTGCGGGCAGATATAAACCTGGGATGTCTCGGATGGTTCAATGGGGTCCTCCTGTTTTTATGGCAGAACAGTTATGAAAAATAGATTTTTTCTGCTCTGCTGTAAGGTGAAATATTATTCATAATTATAACATAAAATTAACATTCAGAAAAGGAAAAACAGGATTCAGGATAAATATTATGTGATTTCCTGTAAAGACAAAGGAAAAAGCAGAAAAAAGAGAATCAGGAAATCGCGTCGAAGTCAAAAGGAGCGTCCACAGCCATACAGACGGCCGCGGGCGCTCCTCTATCTACTGACGATATCAGACAGAATATGGATTCAATATTTATTTCCCTATGATTCCACCGAAAACAGAGAGGAAAATCGGATTGTAGATGTCGTCAATGATGACGGCGAAAGATGGGTACAGTACCCAGGCAACATTATGCCAGCCATAGGCATCCATAACAGCTTTCTCGTTTGCAACGGCATTCGGGCCGGAGCCGCAGCCCCATCCGCAGTTTCCGGCAGCCATGACAGCGGCGCCGTAGTCGCGTCCAAACATGTTGTAGGAGATAAAGATGGCAAACAGGGCCATTAATACTGCCTGAACGAGAAGGATAATTCCCATCTGTCCCGCAACAGGAGCCAGAGCCGTAATATCAATGGTCATCAGAACCAGAGCCAGGTACAGCTCGAGGAACATGTGCTCGATGGCATCCACCTCAGGAGTGTAGAACTTGATGTTCAATGCCTCCATCACATTCCTTGCGATAGCGCCGGCGAAGAGGCAGCCGATGAATTTCGGCATCTCGATCATCGGAATGTTGTCAAGGATACAGTAGATCGGCATTCCGAGAGCGGCAACCAGCAGACACATGGCAAACATGGAAATCATGCGGCTGTTGTTTAAGGGGATTACTTCGCCTGTCTTTGCGGACTCCGGCTTGTCATTAGGGTCAGCCTTTAATTTGTGGCGTGTGATCAGGAAGGCAGCTACAGGACCGCCGATTAAGGAACCCATGATATTTCCGCAGGTTCCGGCTGCTACGCCGATGGTTGTGGCGTTGGGAGCGCCCCACTCCTCGAAGATTGCGCCGAAGGCAGATGCAGTTCCCACGCCGCCGGACATGGCTGATGAGGAGCACTGAAGGGCCAGCAGCGGGTGAAGGCCGATGGCATTTCCCACCAGTACGCCGACAATATCCTGCAAGGTGATTAAAAGACATGCGGCGACGGCAATCATGATGCACAGTTTGCCTCCGGCATGTTTAATCATTTTCAGGCTGAAACCGAAGCCGACACACAGGAAAAACAGGTTCTGACAGAGATCCTGCATAATTTTCGTATCAAAGGAGACGCCGATAATTCCTGCGCCTTTGATGACAGACACGATGATGGAAAAGATGATTCCTGACACAACAGGAGCGGGGATTGCATACTTGCGCAGAAGCGCAGAATGTGCAACGATCGCGCGGCCTGCAAAGATAACGATGGCCGCGAAGCCCAGGGTGGTCAGATACTCGAACTTGAACGACGCCATAGCGCCGTCAGCAGCGGGAGTATATGTACCGAAATAGCTTAAAATAGCTTCCATAAACAACAGTTTCCTCCGTTCTTTTAATATTATAAATATGTTAAATATTTATAAACGTAGTATAAAGAAACAGAAAACGAAAGTCAATTTATGTAATTAATGACAGGTTTTTGTAACTAAAGTACATGGCAGGAGCAGGTATATTTGATGGAAGGCCGACCGCCGGTCTGATAATCCACGGAGCTTATAATCTCCCCCATCTCCAGCATATAGTTCACGTAACGGCGGATGGTAATGCGGGACAGGCATACCTGTTCGGCAATCTGCTCGCTGGAAAAGAACTCTCCGGGCCGGTTTTGCAGGAAATTCCGGATCAGATTCAGTGTGGTTTCGCTTAAGCCCTTGGCAAGTTCCGTCTGAAAGGAGGAGGAGGACGGCTGCATATGAGAGAGCAGCCTGTCAATCTCTGCCTGATTTAGCTCAGGAGAGCCGTCCAGGCAGCTTCTGGTCTGCGCAAAGCGGGAGAGGGCCTGGCGAAATCTTGACCGTTCAAAGGGCTTAACCAGATAGTCCAGCACGCCTCGGGAGAGCAGCTCCTGGACAATGGCAGAGTCGCTGGCAGAGGTGACCATGATAACAGAGGGCGCCTTTCCCATGCTGTGCAGCCGGTCAATAAATTCTTTTCCGGTCATCAGTGGCATGTAGTAGTCCAGGATAATCAGATCCGCCTCCTCTCTGCTCAGCCAGGAAAGCGCATCCTGACCGGATTTAAAGCTCTGCTTTACAGAAAAGGAGGGCTCCAACTCCACATACTGGCGGTTGATAGAAGCCACCATTGGATCATCCTCTACGATAATTACTGAATACATGTTTCGTTCTCCTTCCGTGTGAAGGCGAGGGTTATTACCGTTCCCTCCCCTTCCTCTGTCTCAATGGTAAGTTCGCCGCCGCGGCGGGCGGCAATTTCCTTTATCAGGAACAGACCGAGGCCTCTGTTGTCTCCCTTTGTGGAAATACCTTTGTCGCAGATACGCCCCGCCAGCTCCCTGCAGATACCACGCCCTGTGTCCTCGCAGACAATCAGGTTAAAATCCCTCCGGCAGAAAAGGGAGAGTTTGATTTCCTTTATGGCCCTGTGTGCATTGGCCGGGTCTGCCAGCTCCTCCACGGCATTTTCCAGGAGATTTCCCACTGCAGTAATCATTTCCTCGCTGGGAATCAGCAAATCGTGCTCCAGGCAGATACTGTCAGGGGAGAGGGACAGGCGGATGCCAAGCTCCGCCGCGTGCATCATTTTTCCGATAATCAGGGCACAGATGGAAGATACGCGGATGCGCTCGGCAGTTTCTCTGACTGCCTGGCTGGATACAAGGCTGCTGTTCATGATAAAGGTGATAGCCTTTTTTGTTTCTCCTGTCTGCAGATATCCCAGGATGACGTGGAGTTTGTTCATAAACTCATGGTTGAAGGCACGCAGCGTATCCAGGGTTGCGCGGGTTCCGGACAGCTCGTCCGACATTCTGAGCATCTCAGTCCTGTCGTTCAGAACCATGAGGACGCCTTTTACAGAATCCTTTTTTATTATGGGAATTGCCTTAATAAGCAGAGTGCGGCTGCCCACATTGGTAATCAGGCTGGAGACGGAGAAATGGGATGTATCTGCCCTATTCCGGAGAGCGTCCCTGGACAGCAGGCTGGAACAGTCTGTATCCGGAAACAGTGCAGACAGCTGTTTTTCTTCCAGACTATCAGGCATGCATCCGCTGCAGAGCAGATCGGCTGCCGCCTGATTGGCAAACAGCACCCTGCCGGAGGGATCGGCGGCTACGAGCCCTTCCTCCAGGGAGCCGAGAACGGTATCCTGACGGATGCAGATGTCTAAAAGCTCCTCAGGTTCGTGGCCCATCAGCCTTCCCCGGAGCAGAACCACAACGCCTCTTGAGAGAAACAGGCTTACAAGAAGCATAAAAGCCAGCACTGTCAAATACAGAGCCATAATGCGCTTCTGGCTGTCAGACAGGTGTGCGGTAAAAACAGAGGCCATCACATACCCGATGATGGCCCCCGAGTCATCCTGAATGGAGTGAAAGGCACGGCGCTGGGTGCCGAGAGAGCCGTAGCCGATGGTAATATAGGGTGGGCTTCCGGCCAGGGCCGCCGCCTCGTCTCCGTCTGTGACCGTTTCACCGGTAGTATTGCGATCAGTGTGGTAAAAGCGCAGTCCGTTTTTGTCACAGATGAGCGCCACGTTCAGGTTGGCCGTGTTGCTGCACAGGGAGTCGAGATCCTTCCTGACGGAATCAGAGGGATAACCCATTTGGAGCATGTCGATTACCTGAGGCATGGAAGCGATGTAGGCGGCAAGTCCGCTGATAGTGGAGTCCACCTCTTTTCTCTGCCTGGTAATATCATAGTACATGGTAATGCCGAGGGAAAGCAGCAGGAGAACTGCAGAGACGGCAAAAAAGCTGCGGGAGAGAGTCGTCTCCAGAGTGGACTTTTTTTGCTTCTTACAGGTATTGCCGTGAGTCTTCCCAGCGGAATTTTTCATTCTGTAAAGATTTAAAATACGGAAATTCACTTGTTTCACATCCTGTTTTTCAGAGTATGGGTATAATTTACCCGCCAGTTAGAGATGATATAAATTATATAGAAAAGGAAGCAGGGATGCAACACAAAAAGGAAGCAGCAGTTCCTTGACACAGATACTGTACAAAAGCAGGTAAAAGGGCGGTGTAAATTTTATAAAAGTTCAAAAAACCCCTTGCTATTTCTGGAAGAATTAGGTACAATACAAAGTAGGTTGATTATTATTTAACAATCCTATTAACTAACCATCATGAAATAAAATTCTTAGGAGGAATGAAATCATGGCAGTAAAAGTTGCAATTAATGGTTTTGGCCGTATCGGCCGTCTTGCTTTCAGACAGATGTTTGACGCAGAGGGTTATGAAGTAGTAGCTATTAACGATTTAACAGATCCGAAGATGTTAGCTCACTTATTAAAATATGACTCTTCCCAGGGCAGATACGAGGGACATACAGTAGAGGCCGGAGAGGGCTCCATCACAGTTGACGGAAAGACTATCACAATCTACGCAAAGGCTAACGCAGCAGAGCTTCCTTGGGGAGAGCTTGGCGTAGATGTAGTTCTGGAGTGTACAGGTTTCTACACATCCAAGGCAAAAGCACAGGCTCATATCGATGCTGGTGCTAAGAAGGTAGTTATCTCTGCTCCGGCAGGAAACGATCTTCCAACTATTGTTTACAACGTAAACCACAACGTATTAACAAAGGAAGACAACATTATTTCTGCAGCTTCCTGTACAACTAACTGCCTGGCTCCGATGGCAAAGGCTCTGAACGACTACGCTCCGATTCAGTCCGGTATCATGTCCACAATCCATGCATACACAGGAGATCAGATGATTCTTGACGGACCGCACAGAAAAGGCGATTTAAGAAGAGCAAGAGCAGGCGCTGTAAACATCGTTCCGAACTCCACAGGAGCAGCTAAGGCTATCGGCCTTGTAATTCCTGAGTTAAACGGAAAGTTAATCGGTTCCGCTCAGCGTGTTCCGGTTCCGACAGGTTCCACTACTATCTTAACAGCAGTTGTTAAGGGCAAAGACGTAACAAAAGAGGGTATCAACGCAGCTATGAAGGCAGCAGCTACAGAGTCTTTCGGCTACAACGAGGAGGAGATCGTATCTTCCGATATCATCGGTATCCGCTTCGGTTCCTTATTCGACGCTACACAGACCATGGTTTCCAAGGTAGACGAGGATACTTACCAGGTACAGGTTGTTTCCTGGTACGACAACGAGAACTCCTACACAAGCCAGATGGTTCGTACAATTAAGTACTTCGCTGAGTTAAACTAATCGCAGATTTCCGGTTCGTTTGACGAAGAGAGAATAGGATTCACGACAAAGGTGGTCCGGTCCGTCCTGGACCGGACTGCCTTTTTAGGTAAAAAATGAGAAAGGAGCATTTTCATGCTTAATAAAAAATCTGTTGACGATATCCAGGTAAAAGGAAAAAGAGTATTAGTGCGCTGTGACTTTAACGTACCGTTAAAGGACGGAAAAATTACAGATGAGAACCGTCTGGTGGCAGCTCTTCCTACTATTAAGAAGTTAATTGCCGACGGCGGAAAGGTAATCCTCTGCTCCCATTTAGGAAAGCCAAAGGGAGAGCCGAAGCCGGAGCTTTCCTTAGCGCCTGTTGCAGTACGCCTTTCTGAGCTATTAGGCCAGGAAGTAAAATTTGCCGCTGATCCGGAAGTAGTAGGACCAAACGCAAAGGCAGCTGTAGAGGCTATGAAGGACGGCGAGGTCATTCTTCTGGAGAATACACGCTACAGAGCAGAGGAGACAAAGAACGGCGAGGCATTCAGCAAGGATCTGGCTTCCCTCTGTGACGTATATGTAAACGATGCTTTTGGAACTGCCCACAGAGCACACTGCTCCAATGTAGGTGTGACACAGTACGTAGAGACAGCAGCTGTAGGCTACTTAATGCAGAAGGAGATTGATTTCCTGGGCAACGCAGTGAATAATCCGGTTCGCCCGTTCGTAGCCATCCTCGGTGGAGCTAAGGTAGCTGATAAGTTAAACGTAATTTCCAACCTGCTTGAGAAGTGCGACACCCTGATCATCGGAGGCGGTATGGCGTTCACCTTCTTAAAGGCAGAAGGCAAGGAAATCGGAAACTCTTTAGTAGACGATACCAAGTTAGATTACTGCCGCGAGATGCTTGCAAAGGCTGATAAGCTTGGCAAGAAAATTCTTCTTCCTGTAGATGCAGCTGTGGCAGCAGCATTCCCGAACCCAATCGATGCTGAGATCGAGGTAAAGAACGTATCTGCAGACGCTATCCCGGCAGATATGATGGGTCTGGATATTGGAACAGAGTCTGCCAAGATGTTTGCAGAGGCAGTAAAATCCGCTAAGACAGTGGTATGGAACGGACCGATGGGCGTATTCGAGAACCCGGTTCTGGCTAAGGGAACCATCGAGGTGGCCAAGGCTCTGGCAGAGACAGACGCTACCACTATCATCGGAGGCGGCGATTCTGCAGCAGCAGTAAACCAGTTAGGCTTCGGCGATAAGATGACTCACATCTCCACAGGCGGCGGCGCATCCTTAGAGTTCCTGGAGGGCAAAGAGCTCCCAGGCGTAGCAGCTGCAAATGACCGATAGCACTTACTGTGAAAGTCCCGGACGGCAGCCGTGAATAAGACATACTTGTATGATCTGATTCACGGCTATCGGACGGGCAGCCCGGTATGAGTAAGTAGGGCTATAGCCCGGATTACGAATACCGGCGGCGATTGTGAGAGTGTGAAACACGGAGCAATCGGCTTTCTTTTCAGCTATTTTTTGATTAAAATAAATATGAGAATAAAAAGAGGAGGAATTCTGACATGGCAAGAAAGAAAATTATTGCAGGAAACTGGAAGATGAACATGACGCCTTCCGAGGCAGTAGAGCTTGTAAATACATTAAAGCCATTAGTGGCAAACGACGAGGTTGACGTAGTATTCTGCGTTCCGGCTATCGACATTATCCCAGCGATGGAGGCTGCCAAGGGAACTAACATCCAGATCGGCGCTGAGAACATGTACTTTGAGGAGAAGGGAGCTTTCACAGGAGAGATTTCCCCGAATATGCTGGTTGACGCAGGCGTAAAGTATGTGATCATCGGACATTCTGAGAGAAGAGAGTACTTTGCAGAGACAGACGAGACTGTAAATAAGAAGGTATTAAAGGCCTTCGAGCACGGCCTCACACCAATCATCTGCTGCGGAGAGTCCTTAACACAAAGAGAGCAGGGAATCACCATCGACTGGATCCGCCAGCAGATTAAGATTGCCTTCTTAAACGTAACTGCAGAGCAGGCTAAGACAGCAGTGATCGCTTACGAGCCGATCTGGGCTATCGGAACAGGAAAGGTAGCTACCACAGAGCAGGCTGAGGAGGTATGCGCAGCGATCCGTCAGTGCATCGGCGAGATTTATGACGAGGCTGTAGCAGAAGCTATCCGCATCCAGTACGGCGGTTCCGTATCTGCCGCTTCCGCTCCGGAGCTGTTTGCACAGGCAGACATTGACGGCGGACTGGTAGGAGGAGCTTCCTTAAAGCCAGATTTTGGCGAGATTGTAAATTACAATAAATGAAAGAGCTAATCCCCCAGCTATGCTGGGGCGAATAGTGTAGTAGTGATGTTGTAGAATGTGTAATAAAGCCTCCTATGATACAATAGTAAAGGTGTCTCAAGC
>ERZ779870.251-NODE-251-length-64728-cov-3.05228_pt1 | contig 64728 bp, 56 predicted proteins | sample MGYA00511247_ERZ779870 | MGnify/ENA primary metagenome ERZ779870 (study PRJEB29588, sample SAMEA2149068) | human gut metagenome | biome: human gut; feature: human-associated habitat; material: faeces | place: Denmark | collected 2008/2010 ...
AATACTAAACATAAGCTGCAACGAAAAGAGGGGCAATGGAATGCTGAACAAAAAAGTTTATTAATAGATTCTTTGTTACGATCTATTCCTGTTGATCCAATTCGATGTGAAATCAAAGAGTTGGTTCCAGGTAAAAAAATCAGATATATTTTTGATGGAGTGCAGCGATCCACTAATATTGTTAATTTCTGTAACAATGAATACAAATTAAAACTTCCAAGTGAATTTTCAAAAGTTACTATTGATAATGTAGATTACGATATTAATGGCAAAAAGTTTAATGAATTGGATGAGGTAGTACAGGACAAAATCAATGCTGCTGAAATCACGATATTTTTATTTACAGATTGTACAGAGCAAGATATTCGTGAAATGTATCGCCGTCAGAACAACGGAAAAGTATTGACAAATACACAGAAACGTACAGCAATTGAAAATGATGAGATGAGTAAAGTTGTTTTTTCTCTTGCTGATCATAATTTCTTTGAAAAAGTTTTAACACCTACACAAATCAAAAAAGATATAGCTAGAGATTTGATAAGAGAAACTTTGATGTTGATATGCAGTGTAGGTGATAATGATTTTACATCATTTAAAACAAAAGATATTGATAAGTTTGTCCGTTGGTATGGAGATAATTTAGATGATACAACACATTATCTTATTGGAGCTACATTAGATAGATTATCTTCTTTATTTAACAATAAAGAACTTACAAAAATCAACTCGTCTTCTATACCTATGATTATATATGCAGGATATACTGTATTAAAAGAAAATAAGGATTATTCTGTATTTGAAAATAAATTGAAAGAATTTATAGAAACATATCCTGAAAACGAAACTTACAAACAATACTGTGGAAGAGGTACATCAGGAAAAGATATGGTACAGGGAAGACTTTCATATTGGAACGACATAATAAACAATATTTAACAGAACAGAATAAAACACATTTTAAGAAGAGTCGATAGACTCTTCTTTTTTATGTCCGTGGTGTAATTGGTAGCATGGCAGTCTCCAAAACTGTAAGATTAAGGTTCGAATCCTTACGGGCGTGTTCTGGGTAGGTAGGTAAGTGGTTAAAACGGGCGGACTGTAAATCCGTTGCTTCGGCTTCGTTGGTTCGAATCCAACCCTACCCACTATCTCAAAAGAGAAATAAAATAAAGTGAGGAAATTTTATTGATTACAATTAACAAAAAAGAAGCTGAATATTTGCGTTCAAAGGGAAGAGATCATGATATTCATGTTCATAATAAAACCCACAAAGGAAATGCAAAACATTATTATTTAACTACATCATTTAAAAGCGTGGATCTTTTAAATAAATATCGAAAAAATATCCACCAGACAGATTTATACAGAAAAAAATAATAATAAAGGTTGGTGTTTGACATAGCAAAAAAGAAAATAGAAAATGGTCTATATTTTATAGGTCAAAACGCCGATGATGTAACCGGAAGCTGTATTTATATTACCTTTAACGGTAGAAAGATTCTGCTTGAATGTGGATTATTCCAGAATAATAATTATTTAGATTCTTATAATATCAATTCTAAAAAGTTTCCATTTAATCCCTCAGAAATAGATTATATATTTATTTGTCATACTCACGTAGACCATACAGGTCTTCTCCCACGATTGATAAAAGAAGGATTCAATGGAAAAATTATCACATCACATGCAACAGCAGAACTAATGAAACCTTTGCTGTATAATTGTTCATTTATATTGGAAAGCGAAGCTGCGGCTTTATCATTCAGATACAAGCGCAACTACTCTCCTATTTATACGAATGAACATGTAAAAACAACTTTAGAACATATCTACGAATATGACGAAATTCATAAAATATATGAATTGGATGATGTTATCTCTTTTCAATGGTTTGAGAACAGCCATTGTGTTGGTGCAAGGCAATTACAGCTTATCTTAAAAGATAAAAATAATGTAAAACAATCTATCTTATACACTTCTGATATTGGTTCTATGAATACTTCTAATTTTTTCTTAAATGATACAGAAATCCCTGAATTTTTTAATAAAATCACAATTATGGAATCAACATATGGCGCTCCTGGTCGAGTCAATAAAAAAACTCGTAAATTTGACCTGGAGAAGCTAAAAACTGCAATAGGTACTGTTACCGAACGTGGTGGTTCAGTAATCATGCCATGTTTTAGTTTTAGCAGAACACAAGAAATTCTTACAAATATATATAAATTATTTCACGAAACAGATTTCTCATATAATGTTGTTGTGGATTCCATGTTATCATGTGATATTTGTGATTTATACAATGACATTCTGGATGGCGAACATTTGGAATTGTGGAAAGAAGTTCAGGCATGGGATAATGTAAAATTTATCAGGGATAAGGATGAGTCTTTGGCTTGTGTAAAGGATCCAACTCCCAAAATCATACTGAGTAGTTCAGGATTTTGTACGAATGGAAGGATTTTATCTTATTTGCATGAGTATCTAAAGGATGAAAATAGTATGGTTATCTTTTCTGGATACACCGGGTCAGATGAATCTTATTTATCTTATCGAATTAAAAATTCTAAGAATAATAAGTATATTAAAATCAGCGGAGATCCTGTTAAGAATAATGCAGACTGTATATCACTTGGAACTTTTTCAAGTCACGCAAACCGGAATGAACTGATTTTGTTTGGTTCTAAAATAAATACTGAAAAGTTAGTTTTGGTTCATGGTTCGCCGGAGGCAAAGAATAGTCTGAAGGAAGATTTAATTGAAGCAATATCAAAGGAAAATAAAACTCACAAGGTAATCGTGTCCACAAAAGACATGGTAATTAGATTATCTTGAATAAATAAATGGAGAATAAGGAATATATGGATATTTTTAAGATTTTAGATGATGACGATGTTTATGATGGAATCATCAAAGAAAATTTACAGAATAGAAAAATCGTTTTAAATGAGACTGTAGATGACAACTGTATTGAAAATGTATGTCTTATGATCATGAAATGGAATATAGAAGATAAAGACATTGCTCCAGAAAAAAGAAAGCATATCTTTATTTATATTAACTCTGACGGTGGAGAGGTTTTAGCCGGAAGCCAGATTTTAAGTTGTATTAAAACGTCCATTACACCTGTAGATACAGTTGGAATGGCAAAATGCGCTTCCATGGCAAGTTATATTCTTGCAGCAGGACACACACGTTACTGCTTCCCTAATACCGTTGTACTCTATCATGATGGAGAAACTGGATATGTAAGTTCTTCCAATAAAGGAAAGGATATTCAGAAATTCTACGACAATCTGGAAGAAAGAATGACTAAGTTTATGGTAGAAAATACAAATATGGATGCTGAATTCTTAGAGGAAATTAAAGATCGTGAATATTATATGTTTCCGGAAGAAGCGAAAGAAAAAGGAATCGTAGATAAAATCATTGGCATAGACTGTGATCTATATACTATTCTGTAACTATTAGATAGCGTATTATTAAGGAATATAAGGAGAAAACATGGATTTTAAGAAAACAATAAAATACGATGGAAAAATAAAAGGATTACATATCGTAGACGGCGAGCTTGTCAATTTAGATGGAGAAATCATTGATATTATTAGTATACTTGAAAGAGTGTATGGAGAAAAACCATTTGACCTCTCTACAACTACTAAAACTGAAGAAAGCATAGATCCAGATCAGTTAGACAAGGATTCAGAGTAAGGTATAATATATGAACAATGATGAATTTTTACAGGAACAGCTTGATTTAATAAAAAGAAAACAAAGTGATCCATCAATTGAATGGCAAGATGTAACAGATTTCAGAAATTCATTTACAAATGAAGCAGAACATAGAGACACAATTAGAAAAGGATCTAAGTTGCTGCTTGAGTATATTAATGCAGGATGGGATATTCTCCCATCCTCTTCTGTTTTAAAGTCCGATTCTAATGAATCAATGGAAATTAAAAAGGAACGTATCAAACTCCAGACAGAGAAATTAGAAATGAATAAATGGCTTCGTGAATTATCTCGTGATGAACTTATTACAGAAAAAATTGTTGCAGCCATTAACAAATTAGCTCCGCTGGATATTCCAAAACCAATTATTCCGTTGAAATTAAAAAGAGAATATTTGCTTACGATTGCAGATCCTCATTACGGCGTTGAGTTTTGTATTAAAGATCTGTATGGAAATATTATGAATGAATATAGTCCGAAAATTTTTGAGAATAGAATGTGGGATTTATTCTATAAAGTAGTCGATCAGATCAAAACGGATAATATTAAAGTATTAAATATCTTTGACCTTGGAGATGATCTTGATGGTCTTTTAAGAGCAAATTCCCAGCTCATGAATCTTAAGTATGGTGTAATTGATTCTTCTATTTTATACGCAAATTTCTTATCTGAGTGGCTGAATGAATTAAGTCATTATGTGAAAATCAAATTTCAAATGGTAAAAAGATCAAATCACAATCAGCTACGTCTTGTGGGACAACCTAAAAATTCTTTTCCAGATGAGGATATGAGTAAATCTATGCTTACATTTATAAAAGAACGTTTAAAAAACAATCCAAATGTGGTTATTATTGAAAATCCAACTGGTCTTGCATATGCTCTACTTACTACATATACGGTTCTTGGCGGACATTTCGAAACCAAAAATCTTGGAGAAGAATTGAAAAATTATTCAGTAACATACGGCGTTCCAATAAATTATATTTTCTCTGGGCATTGGCATTCTAAATTTACTGGAGATGTCGGGATTGATTCAGAATATGTATCAGTAAGATCTATTATGGGAATTAATCCATATAGTATGAGAATAAATAAAACAGCACCTGCCGGAGCTTCGATGTTTGTATTTGAACAGGGAAGTGGAATTGTGTGCGAATATAGATATAAGTTATAAATGAAATAAATGTGTTATCCCCTCTGTGCTTACTTGTAACTTAGCGTTTGTGGTGATCTCGTATAACGAAACCAACCAATATAATATTACAAAGTAAATTACCAAGTTCTATTACATTCATATTGATACCTCCAATCTGGCTAAAGCACAGAATGAAGTAATATGGACTCACGCCTACTGCAAACGGCAGCCGTAGTTACGTTCAGCACAGCTCCACTAGAGATATCCCCTAAGATATCTCGTTGACACCTTTTGGGTGTCTCCACCTCAATAGACAGGATAACACATTTATTTTCAATTTACAACAAAAAAATCAAATAGTATGGATGGCGCTGCTGTCTATATTATACATTTCTTGGAGGGTGATCTTGCCCTCCTATTTTCTTGGTACATGGCGCAATTGGAAGACGCGTCTGGTTTAGGCCCAGAATTTTGCAGGTTCGAATCCTGTTGTACCAACTATTAGTTAAATAAAAAAATGAGGAGGAAGTTGTTTTTATGGCGACTAGAAAGAAAATAACTGTTGCACAGCCTGTAAAAATGACTGCTGCTCAGATGAGAAACAAAATCGAAGAACTAGAACATAAAATTGAGATTTACGAAAACGATACAGCCTGGTGTTATATGTGTGGGAAGCCTAAAAGATTAGATTCTTTTTATTTTAGTTCTGATCCAATGATTCAATCTGGTGTCACTCCAATTTGTAAAGATTGTGCCAGAAAAATTGCATTGCGTGTTGATAAAAACGGAGAAGAACACTCTCCCACCAGGGAATCTATTATAATGGCATTAAAATATCTTGACAAGCCATTCTTAGAGGTTGTATATAATGCAAGTATTAATGAATGTAATAATCAGATTGCTAAAAACAAGAAAAAGAATGTATGGTCTGTTTATATAAGAACTGTTTCAATGGTAAATTATGTAGGTATGACATTTACTGATTCTGATTTATTTAAAGAAAAAATTATATACGAAGACGAAAAGACTCCTGCTGATGTGGTAATGGGTCACGAATCTGAAGATACGTATAGTAATTTTGTAAAGAATCAACAAGATGTTATTCGATTACTGGGATATGATCCATTTGAACAGGAATCCATTTCTGATAAACCATTTTTATATTCTCAACTTTTAGGATTATTGGATACCAGCGAAGATTCTAATGATGATATGATGAGGAACGCTTCTGCTGTTTCTATTGTAAGAGCATTTCTTCAGCAATCCAAAATTGATAATGCTATTTCTACTTACATGTCTGATATAAATAAACTCCAAAATAATTCTGCAACGATTAAATCACTGCAAGCAAGTAAAAAAGATCTTACATCTATGATTAAGGATCTTGCTGCTGAAAGTTGTATTTCTTTGAAAAACACAAAGAATGCTAAAAAAGGTGAGAATACCTGGACTGGCAAACTGAAAAAGATTAAGGATATGAATCTCCGAGAAGGAGAGGTTAATGGTTTCGATCTGGCCACATGCAGAGGTATGCAACAAGTTATGGATATGAGCAATGCATCTATTCTAAAGCAGTTACGATTAGATGAGTCTGAATTTGCAGATATGATTGCGGATCAGAGAGAAATGATCACGGATCTCAGAAGTGATTTGGATAACTATAAAGAAATCACTCGTATTTTATTAAGAGAAAATATGGATCTTAAAGATTACATGGACGAAAACGATCTATTAAAGCCGGGCAATTTGATAGACTTAGACGATCTGTTTTCATGTTTTAGTGATATTAATGAAGAGTCTGAAGAGTCAAAAGAAGAATCTGGAGATACTGCAAGTGACACAGCATAAAATCCTTAGCAAGATGCCCGAATTAAATTATTGTCCACAAGAGTCTACTATATTTGTAAAACCAGGTGTATATGCAATGTCATCTCGTAAGATAGAAAGTCTTATTAAAATTGCAAATATGCAGAAGTTTTACCAATGTAATCCTGTGCGATTTATAAATGATTTTTTCAATATTGAGTTACTTGATGCACAAGCATGGATAATACAAAGAGCATGGAATTGTCCTAATGTATTATTGGTTTGTACGCGTGGATTTGGTAAATCTACACTCATAGATATCATGATTATGGCTAAGGATATGCTGTTCTGTAATTATTGGACATATATTGCATCAGGATCCGGCTCCCAAGCCCAACAAACCTTCAATACCCTTGAAAAGCTTGCAAACGATAATATAGATACAATGCTTGGATCAACGGGTTATATTTTTAAATCGGAAATAGAGATTAAGAATGCTGCAGGCGATGGTTTTAGTCATTCATCTGATGGATTTTCTTACAATCTATACAATGGATCATTTACTCAAACGTTGAACAGTAATATAGACAAAAAAAGAGGTATGCGTGGATCTGTAGTTTTTGACGAATGCGGATTCTTATCTGATGAGATGCTTGCAACATTTGCTGCATTCGCAATTGTAAATAAAAGTTTTAAATCTGGTAAAGACAGAGATGGTAATACTATTGATAGAAACAGGTTGAGGTGTATACCAAGTAACATACCTAATCAATTATTTTATATTTCCTCTGCTTCTTCTACAGATACTAAATTTTATAAATTATATAGAGACTTTAGTAAAAGGCAGTTAATGGGTGATCCGGATTATTTTGTAGCACACATTGATTGCGAGGTTGCATTTAAACCAACTATTCATGGCGAAGTGATGGAGCCTTTGCTCACAAAAAGCACAGTGAAAGCCGAACTTAGAGCCAATCCAGAAAAGGCAAGACGGGAATACTATTGCCAGTTTACTTCAGATGCTGGAGCAAATGCAATTATCCGGAGAGGTGTTATCTCACGTAATGAGCAAGTCCAAAAGCCTATTCTATATAATGATACTGGCAATAGAAAAATCGTTATTGCTTATGATCCGGCACGTAGCCGAGACAATTCTGTAATACTCGTCTCTGAGGTATATCCCGAAAAAACAAGTCAAGGTATTGAATATAAAATGCGATTGTTAAATTGCATCAACTTGATTGATATAAGTAACAAAAATAAGAAAAAACCTATGCAGACACCAGAACAGATTGCTTATTTAAAAGAATTAATTCTTGATTATAACAACGGCGGAGATGATAACTACAGTAATATACTGGGTATTTATATTGATGCTGGTTCCGGTGGTGGCGGTGTAAATATTGCCGATTATCTGATGCCTGATTGGAAAGGCAAAGATGGAAAAATGCATAAAGGTCTTATTGATAAAGTATACTCTGAGGAATATGTAAAGAAATTCCCGAATGCAGTAAATAAAATACATCTTATGGATCCTCTCAGGTGGAAATCAGAAATGTATGAAGCTCTGATAGAGATGGCACATCAGGATAAAATAGAGTTTACTGCCTCTTATGATGGTAAGGGGTATCTTACAATATTCGATGAAGATAAAGAAAAATATGAAAAAACAAAAAAATCGCTCATAGCAAAATGTAAAAAAAATAATATGAGTGAAGAAGAGACTGACTATTATGTACAACAGGAATTAAGCAATATTCAGAATGTGAATAGTCATATAGAAAAACTTAACTGGCAAGAACAAGCTTCTCTATCAAGTATTGACGCTTTGAAAGAAGAGCTTGTAAATATGATTCGTATTAACAGATCATCCGGTAAAGATTCATTTGAGCTTACACCGGAAAAGCGAAACAAACTACATGATGACCGTGCTTATACTATGGCTATGTCAGCTTATGCCTTGCAATGTGAACGGCGTAAAAATATCACATCCAAACGAAAGCCAAAAGCTGATAAATCATTAGTTCAATCTCTCATAATACGAAAAGGAGTTCGCCGCTCTGTATTTGAATAAAGGAGGTGCTGAATATTTGGCACGACAAATGAAACGAAAAAAGGTGTCTAATAGGGAAACATCTTCTGTTAATAAATTCTCCCCAGCACCTACTCCTCAAAGCTCCGCAGAAGACATTCGCAATTGGTATAATCAAAATAAAATAAATATTGAAAATTATGCTAAGGCTATGGAAGGACCAAAATCCCTAAAAGATATAACAAAATCCAGTGTTAAAGCAATTACAGCATTTAATAAAGATAGCCTGCGAACTTATCTTCAAAATATCGGCAGCAATGAAAAAAATTTAAGAAACTTATCAAGATATCTATATTATAGATGCCATGCTTATTATAGACTGATATCATACAATGCAAATATGTTTTGTCTGGATGCAAGATCTGTCATACCGGAATACGATTTGGTTAAAGGCGGAGATGCTACAAAAATGCTAAAATCTTATCAAGATACATTAACTGTGTTAGATAAAATGAATTTGCAATACGAAATGTTAAAATTATACACCATATGTTTTAGAGAAGATGCTGCATATGGATGTGTATATTATGATGAAACCGGATTATTTATTCTTCCATTGGATCCTGATTATTGTAAAATTTCCGGAGCTTATAGTTCTGGAGATTTTTCTTTTCATATGGATATGAGTTATTTTCGGTCACGGAAATCTACATTGGAGTTATTAGGTGAACCATTTGTTTCAATGTATAGGGCTTACGAGAACGATACATCAAATGGTAAATGGCAACCAATGCCTGATGAATATGCAATATGTCTAAAGGCCAGAGCTGAAGATTGGGAAACAGTTGTGCCTGTATTTTCAGGGTTATTATCCGGGATTATTAATTTGATTGATCTTGATGATCTTCAAGCAATTGCAGATGAACAAGATATCTATAAAATGATCTGGTTAGAGTTGGAAACAATAACGGGAAGTGACAGTCCTGATGATTGGAAAATCACTCCTGATATTGTGATAGAGTATTTTAACAGAATGATCAATGAAGCTCTTCCTGATTACACTTCTGCTGCTATTATCCCAGGAAAACTCGATCAGATATCTTTTAACAATGATAAAGCAACAGATACAAATAAGATTGCCAAAGCAACAGAAACATTGTTTAATTCTTCTGGTGGCGCGCAGATCTTGAACAGTGCTTCTATATCTGGTACAACAGCATTCTCAGCTGCGGTACGTGCAGATACAGAAATGGCAATATCAATGCTTCTGCCTCAAACGCAAGGATGGGTTAATAGATTTTTATCATACTATGTAAGCAATCCTGCAAAGGTAAAATTCTTTGAAGTCAGCGCTTATACAAAAGATGAATTCAAAAAACAACTGCTTGAATCTGCACAATATGGAATGCCTACTAAATTGGCTTATAATTCTTTGAATCAATTTTCTGAAAAGGATACCCTGTCTCTTAATTTCTTTGAAGAAGAAGTTCTTCATTTATCTCAAAAACTCATTCCTCTCCAAAGCTCTTATACACAAAGTAGCTCAAATCCACAAAATGAAGGATCTGATTCTGGTGGAGCGCCGACCAAAGATAATGATGATATTACAGATGACGGAGAGGCTTCCAGAGACAAATCGGATAAAGCAAAATAGGTGAATACATGGAAAATAAAAAATTTATTATAACAACAAATATGGAATCTGCTGCGTTATTACAAAAAACTGGACTCCGGTTAGTTATGCAAAATAATCAGCAGTGGATTTTTGAAAATAACAACAAGTTAGTATTCAATAATCTTAATGATATTGTTTATACGGACAAATTGTTTATTTAATACACTTCTCTTCTATTTGAGGAGTATTCAACGCTCAAAGAAAGGAGGAAAAAATGCCAAATAAACATAAAATATTAACATTAGAACAATTAGTAAAATTTTGTGAAGAAAATCATTTCTACAATTTTAGTTCTAAAGATTCCGGATATTCTCTATCTGTACAAATTCCAGGAACGTTATCTTTTGACGAAAATTCTACAAAAGGACTTCTATTTGTTAAGGTAAGAACATGTCATACACTTTTAAATAGAAATGGAAGTTATGCTTCAGAAGAAAACATGAAAAAAGCTATGCCGTCTTTAAAATACAGACCTCTGTTGGCTCATATTCATCAGTTAGATTCTGGAGAATATGATTTCCATGCTCATGACATTGAAATTGTTGAAGATGAAAATGGAGAAGAAAAGCTGCAGTATACAGAAAAACAGATTGGAGAGTTTACCGCAGATGAACCATATCTGGAATACGATAAAGATATGGATAAAACATATGTTATAGCTACTGCTGTTATTCCAGAAGACTATACTATGGCCGCAGATATTATTCGGAGAAAAAATGGAACAAAAGTAAGTTGCGAGCTTTGCATCAACTCTATGTCTTATAATGCAAAGGAGAAATATTTAGAATTAGAAGATTTCTATTTTACTGGTGTTACCTGTCTTGGTTGTGAAAAAGATGGCCGGGGAATAGGAGAAGGTATGCTTGGAAGCAGATTAGATATACAGGATTTTAGTGAAGCGAATAATTCTGTATTTAATTGTCGTGAAGCATATCAAGTTGATCAGGATTTAATCAATGTATTAGAGAAATTAAACAAAACACTCTCTAATTTCAATGATGTAAATGTTAATGGAAAGGAGGATAATCAGGTGAATAAGTTTGAGGAGCTTTTAAATAAATATGGCAAATCTGCAGAAGATATTACTTTTGACTATGAAGGACTTTCCGATGATGAATTAGAAACCGCCTTTTCTGAGGCATTTGAGACTTCAGTAAATAACACAGGTAATAACTCTGTAAATCCAGAAAATAAAGAGCCAGAAGTTTTTGTTAAATCATTTGAACTGTCTCATGATGATATCAGATATGCATTATATCAGCTTTTATCATCTTATGAAGACACAGATAACGAATGGTATTTTATCAATGCGGTTTATGATACATATTTCACTTATGAAAATTGGAGTGGAGATAAGATTTTTGGACAGTCTTATACAAAAGATGGTGATAACGTAACTTTTGATGGCGAAAGATACAATCTTCATAGAGAACTACTGACAGATTCCGAGTATGCAGAGCTGCAGACAATGAGAAGCAATTACTCTTCTATCGTAGCTGATCTTGAAGCTTATAAGAAAAAAGATGCTGACGAAGCAAAGGATTTATTATTTGTTTCCGATGATTATAAAGCTATTTATGGGACCAAAGAGTTCAAAGAACTCAATGAAAATCATACAGATTTCACTTTAGATGATCTTAAGAACAAATTAGATTCAATTCTTTTGTCTTATGCCAAATCCGGCAATTTAAATTTCTCATATGAAAATAATGATATGGATAAAAAGATATCACAAAAATCTTATTCAAAAGTAAATCTTCCATCTAAAACCAAGAAGAAAAATAAATATGGATCATTATTCAGTAAATAATTCATACGTAAAAGTTATATGAAATCAACTTTTAAAATAATAAGAGCATTATATCATGCTCTTATTTTATTATAAGTCATTTTTCGGTTGAGTTTTCAACCATATTGAAATTTGCAAAAAGTAATGAAAGGAGAAGAAAGATGGCAATTAAATATACAATTGAAACACATGCTGTAGCATTCCCTTCTAAGCTTATCGCTCAGAATGGCGGAGAACACATTTATAACATTGAATTGACTTCCAACACTGATAACGGAAATCTTGTAGCCAAAGGAGAGTTTGCCGACCTTGACCTTTATAAAGAAGGCGCTGTTACAGAATTCGAAGGAGTTATTCAGAAGCAGGCTGCTAATGGCAACTGGTATGTAGAAGTAACTAAACCAGGAGATGCTCTATTTGTTTATATGCAGGCATTTATCCCAGAGGACTGGACAAATAAATGGAAAAAGGAATCTAACTTCTACAATGCTTCCGGCGATACCGTAAGAGGATACGGACTTCATGTAGGAGATGTATTTGAAGTATCTAAGGAAGGATTTACAGGCGATCCAAAAGCTAAGGCAACAGTTACTTGTGAAAATAAGAAACTGAAAGTTGCTGCTTCTGAAGCCTAAATTCAAAGGAAAGGAGGTTAATAGATTATTATGGCAAAAAGATTATTTTTTAATGATTTAAGTTTATATACACAGAATGTTTTTGCATCTCTGTGTGAGGACGGTGTTACACCGGAGGAAAATTATGAAGGATTTAGAAAACTTACATATGATCTGAATCATAATGAAGAGCTGTTTGATGAAGATGGAAATCGTATCTCCAAACGCGAAGCAGAGAGCGCTGTACGTAAATTTGTTTATGCTATTATGGGCTTAAGTGAAAATTCAACAAAGCGTGAAAGAAATCGTGCAATGAAAAAGCATGGTGTAGAGCTTTTCGAGGTTATGGAAGAAGAAATCGACATTAAAGTTGAGACTGGATTCAAAGAGTCTGAATTCTTTAATGATTTTGTAGAGGAAAGAAATATTGCTCGTGGTGATTCACAGGAATTCTGGACCAACGATAAAGTTGTGCTTTCTGTTACCAAAATCGCAGGTGACCATCATGACTTTACTTTGCAGAGACTGGGTTCTGGAGAAAGTTATACTGTAACAACATCTGTATACGGTATTGCTGTAGGTGCTGATATCGATCTGTACCTTGCAGGAAGACTTGATTGGGCTAAGTTTACCGATCAGTGTGCATCTGCTTTTGTAAGAAAAATTCAGGAAGATATTTATGCGGAAATGATGAACGCTGGAAAAAAACTTCCTGCTCAGTTTAAAGGAAACGGCGCTCTTTCAAATTCTGTAAAAGATAAACTGGACGAGATTCTTGAGAATGTATCTATCGCAAACGATGGAGCACCTGTTGTAATTCTCGGTACAAGAACCGGACTGCAGCAGTTCAACAAACTTATAGAAGTTGACTGGATCAGCAATGATCAGAAAGATTCTGTTGCAAGAATTGGACGGCTTGGATATTACGGACCGTATGTTCTTATGGAGCTTCCACAGAGATTTGCACTCAATGATACAACCAAGAAACTACTTGATCCTAAGACACTGTATTTTATGCCACAGGTTGAAGATAAGTTTATTAAGTTTGTTGATGTAGGCGAAACAGAAATCACGGAAATTACAGACAAGGCACAGAGAATGGACGACACAATGAAATACGAAGTGCAAAGATCAATGGGTGTTGCAACTCAGATTGGACGTTACTTTGGTATGTGGACTCTGGCTTAATACCAAATATTTAATAAAACAATCCTCCGTTTTATAAATGGAGGATTGTAATGAATAAAAGGAGAATCGTAACATGGCGACATCAATGAAAAGTAAAGCTACGAAAACTGTAGCTGAAGAAAAAACTTCTACAGTTGATGTAGAAACTAGCACAGAAGTTAATGTGTCAAAAACTGTTGCTGCTAAAGCAAATAAGAAAATTTATGAACCTTCTGACGGTATTCCATGTAAATCTATTACGTCAGGAAGCCTGTTTATGGAAGGATTAAAGTCACATATTGTATATGAATGGGTAGATAATGGCGATACTGTCGAGGTTGAATACCAGGATCTGATTGCAGCCATTCGATCTAATAACGGATATGTCATTAAACCATTTTTTGTAATCGAGGACGAGGAGCTTGTTTCTCAATTTCCACAGTTAAGAAAGATCTATGAAACACTGTACTCTGTAGGTGATTTAAGAACTGTACTAACAGATTTGAATCTCAATGATATGAAAGCGACTATTTTATCTCTGCCTTCTGGAGCACAAGAATCAATTAAACATATTGCATCTCAGATGATCAGCAATGGAAGTCTGGACAGTGTAAAGAAAATAAAAGTTCTTGATGAAATTTATGATACTGAAATGAGTATAATGACTGGGCTATTTGATATTTAAAAGATCGGAGGTATCTTATGCCTTCACTTAATTATGATGATATTTACTCAAAATTTAGATTGAAAGTAAAAGCATACGACCTGCTATCTATGCACTTAGATGATGTTAGTATTTTTTTATGTGATTGGCTACATACATCTGCAAATAAACCTTATGTTCGAAGATTGTTTTCAGAATTGCATTTTGATGATATTCTTCAAGAAATGACTTATTCCATGAAATATTCTGTCGATGAAGAATTTGATAAAGAATTTGTCACTGATGTGCTTGGGATTGGAATGGTAATTGAATGGATTACACCTAAAATTAACAATCTGAATCTTATGACCCAAGTGTTTGGATCAAAAGAAGAAAAATTTTATTCACAATCAAGTCACCTTAATAGTCTCAAAGATTTGAAAAAATCTTTGGTAAACGAACAGAAATTTATTATTAAAGATCGTGGATATATTTGGAATTCTTATTTGGATGGTGGAAACGCCTAATGGAATATTTATATGGATACTTCAACGAAAAACAATTATCGGAATATAAGGTAAAATTACATAAAGAACTGTTTTGGCTTCTGTTATATAAAGATCCCAAAACCAAAGATCAATTTAAAAATACGAATTTTGAAAAATACTTTATTAATTTGATGAAAAAGATAAATGGTTTGAATACTCTTCTCTTTTATCCAACAGAGATTGTTTCTATCTTATGTTTGCTTCAGGCTGCTTTTAATGAAACAAAAGTAGAGCCTTTCGATTATTTATCTTACAGAAAATTAATATTAGATGCACATTCTTTAGTAGATGAACTTCCTGAGAGGTAAGGTGATTTTGTGATTACTGCTGAAATGTACAAATCTTATTTAGCATCCGAAGGTAATACACTCTCTCAGGTTAAACGTAATGAATCAGATATTGTTATTAACCAAACATTTACTGCGGATGCTGCATATAAAAAAGTTTATATATTAACACAAAATGGATGGAAATTTGAAGATGCGAAGTATCAAATTCATACTACTCCATCTATTTTAAAAGATGCTGTGGATTATTATTTACAATTTCGGCCTAAAATTCATTATCCTATTGGTTCATATGTTTTTATTCCAGACGATAATGATTTTGATATTAATTTATCCGGATCCGAACTTGATAATCCTTTTACTCTTCCAGATGATCGGATTACTCAACTGTGGTTTATTGTCGGAAGAGATGATGCACTGTCTTATGTGCGATATAATGTTTTAAAATGTAATTGGAATTTTAAGTGGCTTTACAAACATAATCTCTATTCTTGTTGGGGAGCAAACCGCTCTGCAAGTTCTTACACAAGTGGTAAATGGACTGATGAATATAGTTCAGCACTTGATAATCTTACATCTGCATGGATTCCAGATACTTATTATACATATGGAAATAATATCTATGAATTAGGACTGAGTGATACTAGAACGATTATGCATGAACAAAGATTTATGCTTACAAACAATATACTTGATCCCAAGGTATATCAGGTGACAAAAGTTGTTGACTTAAATCCATCAGGTATCATAAAGCTATCTATTAAACAGGACGAATTAAATGAAAAACGAGATAATATCAAGTTAAAAATATGCGATTATTATAACGACTCAGGAGAATCAAATGTTTCTTTTGTTAAGGATGATTCTATGCCTGTTGTTGAAAACCCTGAAATAAAATGGATGCAGCTTAATTCTGAAGGTGAGTTAGATGAAGTCTTAGATGATATTTTAAAGTATCTTCATATTGGACAATCTTCTTATTTCGAATGTATTCCATCAAATGTTGAATCTCATTTAAACTGGAATATAGAGTTTGTAAATGTTGAAAATCACTATTCTTCAGAAGAATGTTCTCATTTCGAAGGACTTATAAAAATAACTGCATTAAAAAATGGAGTTATTTCTGTGAAACCAGGAAGAACAAAAAAACTCATCGGTAAGCATTACCTGTTATCTGCAGAAGATAGATATGGTTTTATTCGTTCTTCTATAGAATTGGAGGTGGGTGAATGAAACGTAATATTACAGATATAAATCGTGATTTAGATGACAAACAAAGAAATGATATTATTTACAAAAAACATATCATTGAAAATATTTTCAATAGCGATCCTGATCTTAACGAAATTTTAGGAAAGAGAGAAAAGATGCCATTAAATAGATTTATAGATAAGCTTCATCCATCACAAAAGGAATTAGAAGAACGAGAATTTATCAATGAGTATAATCAGAGAATAGAACGTAAGCAGATTGTTCCATTTCTTAAATTGAATGGTATCAATAAAGAAGTATTAAATTTTGTTATGTTCGATATTGATGATAATAGCGTGGATAATTATAACAAGGTAATTAAATATCAAATCCTTACAGTTATGTGTTTAGTCCACGAAGATGATATGGATACAGAATACGGAGTGATCCGCACAGATTTGTTAAGTTACATTGTCAAGGATCTTTTATGCTGGTCCAACATACTTGGAAACCAGTTAAAATGTATCAATGATTTTTGTGATATTATTGATTCTCGCTATTATTGCCGCACTCTTAAATTTCAAATTGATTGTCCAAATAATCTCTATGCAGGAAGGAATAATCGCTATGACAGATTCGATTAAAACAGACATAGATGAGCTGCAGTTATTTTTTGGAGAGCCTTTTATTATTAAGAGTGAATATGGCAATGACATTCCCATTTATCAACCAACCATAGGAGATATACTCCGATCAGGAGAAAAAAATGTATATTCTATTGTAAATACATTGGTAGCAAATACAACTATGTACCGTGTTCAATTATGGGATATGGGAATTGACTGGAATAAATTTGAAGACTTTCAACTTTTCTGTATGCTACTTCCATCATTATTTCAAGACACTACTAAATTGCTATTCGGTGATTTAGATTTCCAATTATTTAATTTATATAAGACAGATGAAGATGGGGATCCATCTTTTTTTTTATACAACAAAGAACAAAATGTTGAAATTACGAAAGCTACTTATTATCAAATCTCTGCCTATATTAAGCGAATGTTTAATATCTATCCCAAAGTAGAAAAGGCAAGAGGCCGCTCTACAAAAGAATGGATTATATTTGAAGATCGTCAAAAAATTGAACTTCGAAAGAATGAACCATACAAATCAACACTTCTGCCGCTTATTTCTTCCTGTGTTAATCATCCCGGATTTAAATACAAAAAAAGTGAATTACGTGAAGTAGGCATTGTTGAATTTATGGACAGTGTTCAGAGATTACAGGTTTACGAATCTTCTACTGCTCTTCTGAAAGGGGCTTATAGTGGCTTCGTTGATACATCAAAAATTAACAAGGATGATTTTAATTTCATGAGAGAACTTTCTCAACAAAATTAATTTCCATATAACAAATAAAAAATTTTAAAGGAGGAAAAATAATGGGATTTACATTAGATGATATCGTTATTGACCGTGTTCAGTATGGATTTGCTGAAGATTTCGATGGAAATCCACTCTACGTATTAACACAGCTTCAGGACGCTACAATTAATATCAGTGCAGAATCTACTGATGCAGTAGACAATACTGGTGCTCTGATTAAACGTTTCTGGAAAGCTAAGACTGGTGAGTTCACAGCTAACAATGCTATGATCAACCTGAATATTATTGGTGCTGCTTCCGGTGAGGGAAAATTAGTTGCTTCTAACGAAACGCCAATTGAAATGCCAAGAATCATCACAGCTAAAGCTGGTGAGAAGCCAAAACTTACAGATTATGTTGACGGTACTGTAAGAATTAACGCATTCAACACTAACGGTTCTATGGGAAAAGAGTATACCAAAGATACTCAGGCTTCTGCTGATAAGTATGCAATGACAGAACTGGGAGAAGTTACCCTTCCTACAGATGATAGCGTTACTATGTACATTATCAAATATAACAGAAAGGTAAAATCTGGTGTATCTGTTGTTAATAAGGCAGACAAGTTCCCGTCTACAGTTAAGCTTACACTGAAAGCTCTTGCAGTAGATCCTTGTCATCCTGATACTCTTCGTGCAGTATATATTGTACTACCTTCATTCCAGGTATCTCCTGAGATTGAAATCTCACTGACAACAGATGGTCAGCTTCCTTACTCTGGATCTCTTCAGGTTGATTACTGCTCTGCTAATAAAGCTCTGTATGAAGTTTATTTCGCAGATGAGGATGATGAAACTGAATAATAAAAACTGAGTATTATTTATGGTGGGTACGTGTCACAGCGTATCCACTGTTTTATAAAAATCTAAGGAGGCAACATGATAAAAAATAACAAAACATGTATTTTATGTAGTAAAGTATATACCTTCTGCAATCGCTGCGAAGAATTTGATCATTTGCCGAGATGGATGACTATTTATTGTAGCGAAAATTGCAGAAAAATCTTTCTTACGCTTACAGATTATAATGCCGGAAAGTTATCTAAGGAACAGGCATATGAAGTATTAAAAAATTGTGATCTATCTGATAAAGATAAATTCAATAAAATTACAAAACGACTTACCGATGAAGTAATGTCTGTACCAAATCATCTTTATATGAATCCTCCGGTTGAAAAAGTCTCTGATTCTGTAACTACTGAATCAACAGAAGAATACAAAAACTCAGAGGATATGGTACGCAACAATGATCCTGTTGAGGTTCCGGAAGATCTTATAAAAACGAAGAATGTAAAAAAGCCAAAACGTATGAAATATGCAGGCAAGTAAGTATTTGAATAGTGATTATTATATTATATAAAGGGGATATAGCTCACTATTCGAGTTGTATCCCCTTTTTTCACTTTAGGAGTATAAGGAATATGAAAATTCAATCAAACTTAAATCCTCGTCCTTATTCTGAAAAAGAAGTATGCAGGATTGTGAATCCAAAGCAGAGGGATCTATACATTAAGCACAGAGTATTTCCTATTGATATATACCCAAGTATAACAGACGAAGGAAAAGATATTAATGTGTATATTTTTCTTATTGATGAAACCAAAGAGCTGTATCAACAGTGGCTGAATAGGACGTTGGAGTAAATATGGAAAATAATCTAAATAGTTTAAAAAGAGTTATGGAAAAGCAGGAACTTCGGTATGTACTAGCTACTACTATTTCCGGAGAACCAATGTATTTAAAGAAGAAATTACAGAAATCAGAATATAAATTTGTTTCTGATATCTGTGATGCGACAAAATGTACCAGTAAAAAAATGGCTCAGTTTGTTAAAGATTTTTACCGTCACGATACCGGAGACTATCATGCGGATCTGGTTATTATTCCGTTGGTTATAAGCTATGAGCTTGTAAAAGAAATATAATATTATTGGAATACAGGGAGTTTATTAATGGATAAAAAGAAGAATTTAATATTAGATAAAATCATATTGAAATTCTCCAATGGAGATATTGTAACATGTAACAGTATTGATAGGTATTATCTGGCGTTGTCGAATGAAAATGGATGTGATGATACTCTATATTTTGAAACAACTAATGACGATGATTTATTCGGCAAATATTTTGATAGTACGTTCATAGATACAATCGAATTATGTTTTCACTACCAACATATCTTAGATAGTGAATGCAATGAAATTAAGGTATTAAAGGACAAAATGCAAACCGTAAAAAAAATCACTTGTTCATGTACTTATATTAACAAAGCAGGTTTTGCACCCGAATACCAATGTACAGAATTTAATTATAATATTGAAGGGCAGTTTTATCTAAATGAAGAATAAGATTACATTAATACTAGATAATGATGTTTTAGAAAAATATAATACCTATTACTTCCTAAAACACCCCAGGGCGAAGAAAATACCAATAGAAAAACCATGGCATCCATCTATAAATACCTGGATGATTCTTCCAAGAGTACAAATGAATGCACTGAAACAAAAATGGAAAGATTTTATATGTTTTTGGATAAAACTAAATCATATGGAAAACCGGCAGTTAGACAATTTTGATGTTGTCATGACTGTCTTTTTTAATACCAAAAGAAGGGTGGATTGTGATAATTATTCACCGAAATTTATATTAGATGGACTTACAGAGTCCGGCTTTATTGTAGATGATGATGGGAAACATTTACGTTCTTTGACAATAAAAACAGATTATGATAAAGAACATCCGCGTACTGAGTTTGAATTTTATATCCATGAAAATAACATGGATTAATTATATATTTGATAATAAGGAGAGTTAAAATATGAGTGAAAATGCAAAGATCACTGTAACAGAATTTGTAACTAGATATAATTCTCTTAAATCCAATGATGTTAGAGAAAAATATACTGAAAGTATGATTATTAAAGATAAATATGTAGATTATCTTGTAAAGCAGAAATATGCACAGGACATTATTTCAATTTCCTGCTTAGATAATAAAGGTCATATTAAAATCAACTCTTGTAAAAAGTATATGATGTATATTAATACTCTTCTTACATTATATACAAATATTGAAATGTCAGAGAAAAACTGTGTTGCTGAATTCGACATGTTGGATAGAGAAAATTTAATTGACACTTTATTAAAATACATTCCTGAGGAAGAGCTGGGTAAATTTGATACTATCATGCAGATGTGTTATGACGACTTCATGACAAATAATTATGAAATACATGCATTTATTACAAAGACTGCAGATGATGTTATAAACAGGATGACTGCAATGGTATCTCCTCTTGTAGATGAGGTAATGAAAGATTTAAATGAACTCTCTGCAGAAGAAATCAAAAGTCTTGCTGAGGCTTTTATGAAATACGGAAATTTTATGAAATAACAAAGAGGTGAGAAAATGGCGCAAGTAAATGTTGCAGCACTAAAAGCTGATATTTTATTATACCTAAAAACTTTTGCAAGAACATATGCAAAGGGGGCTGCTGATGTTGGCCCTCAAATAGCTAAACAGGCTATTTCTGCTTTTTATGGATCATACAGTCCAGTTTTATACAATAGAACCGAAAATTTAATGAATAATTCATATTCGCGATATTTTAAAGATAATGGAAGAACAATGTATGGTGGAGTCCGTATAAGCAGTGAAAAAATGCATGAATATAAATATGGTTCCTGGAGTGCTGCTACTGTTGCGTCTCGAACATGGGCTGGAGGCCAACACGGAAAAGTACATACATTTCCGCCATATTCTATGGCTGCTATGCAATTAGGAAGTTTGTCTGGCGCTTTGACTCAAAAGGGAAGCGCAGCAGCAAAAAGTCAAGGTTATTCGGTAATTAAGTTTTAACATAGAAAAAAAGGAGGAACAAGTATGGCTTCTGATGTAGGTATATTAAGCCTAAAAGCGATATATAATCCGTCTAACATTGGACAGATTACTAATGAAGTAAAAAAAGATATTGAAAAAATAGAAAAATCTGCCGGAGACATAGATTTAAAGGTAAATGCTCCTGATATGGGAGATTTTAAAAAACGTATTCTGGATGCTTCTTCTGAAATCCAAAAATTACAAAGCAGACAGCTTAAAGGATATAATATTTCAGGTCAAATGAGTGGACTATTCGGCGTTCTCGCTGATCCGAACAAAGATGCTAAAGATTATGCTGAGGCTTTTGAATCTACACTTGGTAAACTGAAAAAAATTCTAAGTATTCCAGATTCTAATTTGATGAAAGATTTTAATGACAGAGAATTGAATACGGTGCTTAGAAAACAAGCAGATGTAGATTTTAAGCAAGCTGAATTAGATTCTAAAAAAGCCAATGCTGTTTCGCAAGCAAGAAACATAAGAGCTAAATCAATTGAAAAAATACTCGAAGATTTTTCTGACGAAGATCGGAAATTATATAACTCTGCATTATCACAAGATAATATATCAAAATTATCTAAAGAAATCGGACTGTCCAACAATAATGATGCGAAAAGTGACGTTGAAGAATATGCTAAATTATTATCAATTTATGAGCAGTTAGCAAAAAAGAAAAAAGAACTGTCAGAGATAAAAACACCAGATGATGCGTTGGAAGCTATCAAACAAGGTAAAACATTAAATTCAATTGCAAATCAGATATCACAGCAGGAAGCAAAATTAAAAAGTAATTTTGGGGCCACAAACCTTAAAGGTAAATTAGAAAAACAAGACATCCATGAGTTATCTGGAAAATATATTGAATTAACAACGAAACAATTAAATAAAGAACTCGAAGCAGCTCAAAAAAATAGAGAAGAATATATTATCTCTACTGCCTCAAAAAAGGCGCTTAATCAAACACAAAAAGAATTTGACCAGATAGATAGTTCCAAAAAACGATACGAAAAGCAATATGGTGTTAAATTAGATGATAAATCCCAAATTACTTCAACGCCAAAAGAAACTCGCCCTATCATGCAGGAAAACAAAAGTGACTCAAGTAATCTCATGTCTCAAGCCTTTGAAAATATAAAAAGAGATTACTTGTCTTATCAGAAGTATGCTGTGGATAAAGAAACCGCAATAAAAGAACTGGAAAGTATCGCGTCTAAATTTAAGAAAAATCAAACGTTGGATTTATCTGATCTAAAATATGCAGAAGGTTTATCTGAAAGGTTAAGCGCATTAGGCGTAGATCCAGATGATAATATAATACCTAGTTCAGTAAAAAAAATGTTCAATAGTGATGATTATCAAGATTTATTGTATTTAAAAATGTCAGACGCTGATTATGACTCATTACAAAACATATCTAAAATGACTGCTGCCCAGTTATCAGAAATTGAAAAACTAAAACAAGCCAAACAAAGCATTTCTGATACATCCCCTGTCGATACCAAATACCGAAGTGCTTTATTTGAGGAATTTGATGGACAAATGGCTTTATTTGATACTGTTCCATCATCATCAAAAGAAATCGTAAAATCACAGGATGGTATCAAAAAAAAGATAAAAAGCACTAATGACGACATCGAAGGTCAGATTAGTTTATTTGATACATTAAACAAACAGGAATTCAAAGAAAATCAAAAAAAGGACAGTCTGCCAAAAGATTCAGAAGATAAATATGATCTATTTGAGGAATCTGATGGTCAAATGGCTATGTTTGATAACCTATCTAAATCATCCGATAATGTTATTAACTCTCAAAAAGATGTCAATAAGCAAATTCAAAACACCAATGATAATATCGAAGGACAGATCAACTTATTTGACATATTGAATGAACAGGAACAGAAAAATTCTAAAAAGAAGAAAAAAAACGATGAAAAACCAAAAGACTCCACTCCTATTCATGAATCTGATTTACAGTCTGATATCAGTATATCAAAGACAATTGATTCTACTTCTGAAGCTTCTTCTATGCAAAGTCTCTCTTCCGCTGTTCAGCAAGTTACAGAAGCAGTAAATAATAAGACTATGGCCTTTCTTGAAGAGGAGGATGTTGTAAGTCAGGTTGCAAACTTAGAAATGTCTAATATGCAGTCCTTAAAAAATTCTATTGATCAGGTTTCTGATTCTGTTGATAAGCAGAAAGAAAAATTAGATGAATACAAAAAGGATGCAAAAGAATCCAATGAGGATATCAAAAACAATGAGGAAGATTCCAAAAAAGAATCTCCCAAAAGAAATACCTCTGTTAGAAGTTCTAATCAGTCTAAGAAAAATAATAATTCTCCAAAAATCTCAGAAACTCCAAGTACATATGTAAAAAATATTGACAGAGCCTATGATGAGGCTATGAAGATAAATGCAGCTATTGATAAGGCTGAAACAATCAAATCGGATTTAGCAAAGACAGCTACAGAAGCGTCTAAGGATGTTGCAAGTAAAGCTTATGAGGATATTGACCGTATTATAGACAGATTAAAAACATCTGACAGACCCGGCATTGCTTCTGCAAACAATGAATTAGACAGAATTCAAACTACTGCCACTCAATTGTCTAATGCACTTAATAAAGGTGCATTATTTAAGAATGGATTGAATTCTTCTAATGTTTCTGGAATGCCAACAGTCATTTCAAATGTTACATCTGCTGTAGATGCCTTAGATAATAAATTGAAATCTGGAACAATTTCTGTACAACAGTATGATTCTCGTTTAAATAAGCTAGAGCAATCACTTAAGCATGTAGACGATTATGCAGAAAACAGCTCTGAAGCTCTTCAAAAAATGAATCAAAGTATCAGATCCCGTCTTGGCAATGATGCCAAAATAACTCACAAACCAACAAAGTTTGATCCGGATGGAAATGCCACTGAAACTTTAGAAGGAACATTGAATGGTTCCAAATATGTTGGTACTTGGAACGAGTCTATAGGAACAATTGTCAGCACTACAACAACTGAAACCAAAAAAGCAACAAGTGTATTAGGAGACTTCTTCTCAGGATTAAAACAAAGATGGATGAGTTTGGGTCAATACTTACTTTCATTCGGAAGCTTTTATGAAGTGTTCGATGTTTTAAAACAGGGATTTAATATTGCAAAAGACCTTGATGACGCTCTTACCGAAATGAATAAAGTAAGTGATGCTCCTCTGTTTAAGCTGAAGAATTATCAAAAAGAAAGTTTTGGTATTGCAGATGAGATTGGTGCAACCGGATTACAGATCCAGCAAAGTACGGCAGACTTCCTGAGACTTGGCGAATCTTTTGATGAAGCCAAGAAATCAGCAGAGGCTGCAAACATCTTGTACAACGTTTCTGAATTTGAGAGCATTGATGCTGCCACTGAAAGCTTAATTGCTATGAGTGCTGCTTATCAGGATATGGACAAGATGGCCATTAATGATAAGTTGAATAATGTCGGCAATAACTTCTCAATCAGTACCGATGGACTCGCTACTGCCCTTCAGACCTCTGCTTCAGCTCTTGTAACTGCTGGTGCAGATATTGATAAGTCTATCGCATTAATCACTGCTGGTAACGCAGTTGTCCAGGATCCTGCATCTGTAGGTGCTGGTATTCGTACTATTGCGTTAAGATTGATGGGTACAGAAGAGGCAAAACAGCAATTAGAGGCTACAGGAGAAGATACTTCTGACTATATCGTACAAACAGCTTCTAAAATCAATGATTCATTTAAGGCTTTTACTGCCGTTGCTTCCAATGATTTTGAGGGTATCAGTATTCTTGATGAAAACGGAAATAACCGTGATGTATATGAGATTCTTCAAGATGTAGCTGATATTTATGATGAAATCGTAGCAACAGATAAAGAGTTTGGTACAAACCACTTAAACGGTCTTCTTGAATTAATGGCAGGCAAGAACCGCAGTAATATAGCGGCTAGTATAATTCAAAATAAAGATATTTTAAGGAATGCTTATGAAGCTTCTCAGAACTCTGAAGGATCTGCATTAGAAGAAAATCAAAAGCATTTAGATTCTATTTCTGGTCATCTTGATCAGTTAAAAAATAAATGGCAAGAAGTTTGGTCTGGTACAGGCCGTGATGTTGTAAATCCTATTTTAGACATAGGATCCGGCATTCTTGACATTGTAAATAACGTTGGATTACTGCAAACAGTATTAGGCGGTATTGCTGCAGGATTTGGCGTGAAAGGTCTATTCAAAAAAGATGGACTTATTTCGACTCTCTTTGGTTGGTCCAATTTGCCCGGACTACAGCTTAAAACTTTTTGAGTGAGCCGCCTATCATAAAGATATATACATATTGGGGTATATGATCAATGTGGTGGGTTTAAGAGAATAAACAATGGGAACAATTCGTTGAAGGACGCTATGTTGTTGACTACACAGCAATGTAACAAGATGAAATAAAAGTATAATATTTTATATTATATTCTGCGTATAATGACGAACCAACACGGTTTACGCTTAGTCGTATGTGAAACCATTTGGAGAAAGCATACAAATAACCGTGAAGTGCAGAGAGACTACCCTTCCCAGGAGTGTATATAAACCATATTATATACGCTTTCAATGCATAGTCCACAGGCTACGATGGTGAATCCGTCCGGCACTGTCCTTCTGTCGTTTTCTAGCGAAGGGACAAACCAAAATTCCTCTGATCGTTTTGGTTTTGATAATATATGTATGTAGCTGCATATATTATGTGTTTAGAGGAAATTAAAAGAGAAACACTTGATAAAATGTTTCTCTGATAATTATTCATTACGTATTACAAGATAATATAACTTAATTCATATGTGTAAGCACATATCCCCATATAACAATTCCTAATACAAGCAGAATAACACCTATACCTTTATCTTCTTCTGCCTCTCTGGTAAGTAAATATAAACCTACAAGAGGCATTGCAAATACAATACCAACCAGGATAATAGCGCACCCCATAGTATGTGCATCATCATCATTGTTTCTTCCAGACATACTAATTACCTCCTTCCTTTGTATGACTTTGAAATATATTGTTTTATTTCTTGATTTAACTTACTATCATATTCAATTAAGTCATTGTAATTAGCATTTCCTTTAATAATTTCATGTGTAATCTGTTTGAATAACGGTTGAAACATAGGATGTATACAATCATAAGAATAGATATAATTGATTTTATGCTCTTTCAGAGATTGTAGATAACCTATAAAATAATATAAATTATTAGTATCGAATCTGATTTCTCTATTTAAAAATATTTCTCCGTTAAATTGATCTATTAAATGTTGAAATGTTTGATCCATGAACGATGAAAGTCTTATTTCACCACCATGCATAATCGTGTTATTTAGCGATAAGCTCTTTTGAGTTGTCAGAATTCTATCCATTTGTATTTTTGATGCATGTGTTTCAGAATATATTTTCATAATGCTTTTAAATGATTCTTTATCATATGATAAAAATGTTATAGAATCTGCCATATGTGTAAACTCGTGAAATAAGGTCTGTTCTATAAATTCATCTGGTGTTTCTTCGAGTTCTGTATTAATGTATAAATTATATTTTTGATTATATAAATCATCGGCTATAAACTATAAACTGACACCATGAATATTCCTTAGAAACAGGAATTATATTATTCAATTTTGGTATGTTACAAACAATTTTATTATATTTTTTCCATTGCAGTTCTACATGTAACCTTAAGTATTCCGAAATCATATTAATATCTCTCAATATTTACCCCACTTATAAAGGATTATAATTATGAAAAAAATAAACTACATTTATGATAAAACTATTTCACGAAAGAAAACTCCAACCATAATATTAAAACTCAAATGTTTATATTATGATTTATTACTATAATCAGATACAAATCTGTTCATCTCCTGATTGATTTGACTGTTACGGCTTTGACATCTTTCTGATACTTATTGTTGATATAATTCAGATCATTTTTCCACTTTTCAACTGCATTTCGCATATGTGGCATGTCTTTCTTGGTACTGATTAGCCAATGTAAGAAATTCAATGTCTGAGTCAAATTTACAATCCTTCTGTCAATAAGGAAAGACAATAAGTTGTGTCTAGCCTGATCCGGAATATTGGAATTAGAGTTTACATTATAACCACATATTTTAAACACTGATTCCATATTGAGCGTACTGAAAAAATCATTGCTGTTATAATTATCCTGCCATTGATTGAGATTGTATATACGACACAAGATTTTACCCTTTTTACTGAGAGTATTATATTGGTCCTCGTACATGTAATAAATATCACAGTCTTTACAATACAATAATGGAACTGTTTCTGGAACAATCTCATAGGTGGTGCTGTTAAGGATATAGATTAAAGCATTTCTTATACAGGTGTTATGATTATCATTGGCACATTTACGGATAGATGATCTAATGATGACATTTTTGAAATCGAGTATAGTGCCTGGGTTTATTATTGGTTCTCCGGTTTCTGCATCTACTACTTCCATTTCATCAATAACACTATCTATATATTGATCGATTTCTTTAATATGTTCTCCTATTTCTGTGTCGTATAAGACAATACCATTTCCTATCCAGGCTCCCATAAGAGACATGCATAAATGCATCATCTGGATTTTAATGTGATATTCATACTTCATATTATTCATATTTAAATATTTGACTATACTAAAAAAAATAGGATTGTTATTTTCAAAAAAACTCGTCTGTATACTTAAACTCAAATCTTCCGGATCAAAAGAAACTGTGCCATCACCATAATCCAAAACCAAACTAATATAATCCAATACTTTTTGAGGATAATTCTTAGGAAATAACAGTAACTCGGTTGATACTTTTAATTCCTCTGAAAGAATATTTAATTCTGCTTCTAAACTCCAAATTTGATTAAAAAACATACTTTTCATAAAATGTGGAGCATGTCCTAAATATTCTTTTTCCTTTTTAGAAGCGATTCGTTCTAATAATTTTGAAAAATTGATTTTTCGTTCGTAACAATGTAAAAAGATATTGGCGAAAGTATAATTGTACATATTCAGCTCCTGTTTATTATTATTTTGGCGTACAGCGTCCACCGCTATATGGATGGGCTACGTTCCATTCTGAAGTATAAATATTGGTTTTGTTATCTGATTTATTTTTTATTGTAGGATTATATCATAGTTGATTATAGATTATTTGTTTCTTTTTTCTTCTGGCTTAAATATAATCGTCTTTATAATTTTCAAGAAGCATTAAATTAACCGGAAAAGTTGAATTCTTATACATTTGCAATCCAATGGATTTATTAGCTGGTTATCGACTTTTTGTTTCTTCATGTAATCTTATCTGTTTTTAGAATAAATTGTTAGTAGAATACCTATACAAGTTAATATTAATTTAACCTGGAGGTGAATTTTATTGAATAAAATATCTCGTATGTACAATCTATGTATGTGGCATATCACAGACATAATTTATAAGCTGTCACTAAAGCTGTGCAATTATAGTCTAAAATATTTTATTGCTTTAGATGACGAACTGTATCCACAAAATCATTCCAAAAAATTATTAAAAAAATTGGAACATAGAGATGAGTTTATATAATTTTTTTTAATCACCATTTATGTCCGCAATTTGTACATACTCGTTCTGTCTTGTTTGTAAATATTCCAGTAAAGAAGCTCCATTTTTTCGGAACCACTTGGATATTCTCGCAGCCGCATTTGGGGCATTTGGGAACAGGGGGTTCATTAGAAGTTTGGGAATCTTCATAGTACCATTTAGGTTTAACTAAATCATATTTAACAGGATCACCAGATGGAATAAAATTAAAATCCGGGACTTTTTGATATCTTCTTAAGTAACCAAATAGTTCACTTGCTTCTGTACAATTTATTCCTGGAATACTTCTATTTAAAATTTCATCAATTTCATCACATCTATGGTCACAAAACTGTTCGTTTGGAGCGATATTAGCTCTTATATATTCAATTGCTTCTGTTAAATCATATCTCTGTCCTTTATATACCATGATATTATTATCTACATCTGGAACAGTAGGGTCATTTATCGGATATCCACAATGAGGACAAGAAACTGCCTTGTCGGATACTTCTCTTTCGCATTCAGGACATTTAATTAATGCCATAATAATCTCCTCCCTAAATTTGACTATACAATTTACATAATAGATAGAAACTATTATAAGAATTATAGCCTATGTCACTTAAAATGTCAAATTTTAGCAGTGATATTAGAGGCAATGTAAAAGGAATTAAATCTGCATTTGAACGCAATGACAAAGACTCTATCGGTGCAATTCTTAATAAATTTACAAATGTAAACAACGCTGCAAAAGCTATGAAGTTTGCCGGGCTTGATGAGGGTATGGCAAGAACATCTTTAATGGCTTCAAAATTTCGTAAGAATATGGATCTTGTCAATGAAGCTATGGATACTTTCTCCAACTTTTCTACAGGTGGAGTTTCAGGCCTTAAGATGCTCGGAAATGGCTTCAAAAACGTAATAGCAAAGATAAAACCACTCTTAACACTAGGTAATGTATTTAAGGGTTTAGGTATCGGAGCACTTATCGGTGGTGCAGGATATGTAATCAAGAAATCCTATGACAGTCTTCCTTCCACAAAAGCAAAACAGCTTAATGAAATGACTGAAGAATATGCAACGAATGAGGATAAACTTGCATCTCTCAATACAGAATTAGCTGATACGCAGGCTCGTATTGAAGAATTAAGCCTTAAGGGGCATCTCTCACTTGTTGAGGAAGACGAACTTAGTAAGCTTAAAGAGACAAACGCTGAATTGGAACGCAGTATTTCATTGCAAGAATCACAGAATAAAGTGGATGCCAGAGAAACACTAAATAAAGCAAAAGATACATATAAGAGCTACACGACCGAAGATTATGATGGTCTTCTTGGTGACAAATTTGCAAATGCACTAGGAAAAGAAACAGATAAATCTTATAATAAAGGCAAAATAGCTGAGGAATCAAAGAAGTTCGTAGATATGTACGGCAATGCTGATCGTATTGCCAAGATTAGAGAGAACGCAAATAGAGCGGCTTGGGACATCTGGGATAGCTACGAAGGTGCTTCTTTAGATTCTATTGATCCTAAGAATAACGCTGACAATATCAACTATCTTGCAGGTGCTTATGATGGATTATTGGAATCACAGAAAAAAGTCAAACAAGAAAATGACTTGTTGCAGAAAAGTTTTGATGATGAAAAAGATTCTGATAAACAGGAGAAAATCCAAAATGAAATGAATGCTTTAAATGAGTATTCTGGCAAAATCGACTCAAAGCTTGCTGAAGTACAAGGTTATATCAATGATTATATTGGAACCATTGAGAAAACATATCAGGCATATAAAACCGGAGAAGATCTTGGAATTCTTACCCAATCCGAGCAAACAGAGTTAAAAGATCTGGAAGCTACAATGGTACAATATGATGATATTCTAAATAAATCAGGTAAAACCACGGAATCTAATATTGCAACTATGTTTGCCAAACAGGAATATGCTGATCTCAAGGAAGAAATGATAGCTGCTGGAAAAGAAGGTTCTGATTCTCTTGATGCACTGATTGCTAAAAATAAGAATTTCACAGATGACCTCAGCGAAGTTGGTGTGACAACAGATGATCTTAAACAGCATATCATGGCAATGGCTGATCCTGACAGTTATAATATAGATAAACTTAAAGGTGTGCTTGAAAAGAAATTCTTTGGAGAAGGAATTCGATCTCAGTCAAAGCAAAAAGAATGGGACAAGTTTATATCTGGCAAATCTGATGAAAATCTACAGATGTTCTATGATTATATCCGTGATAACGATCTTGATCCATCTAAGTGGAATTATGATGATCTCGAATATAACATGGAGATAGCTATTAACGGTGAAGAAGAAGTCAAGAGCGCTGCACTTACTATAGATCAGCTTAACGAGAAAGTTGGTAAATATCAAAGTAATCTCTCCGCTGTATCTTCTGCTATGTCTGAAACAGGCACTAATACAGGTTTAACATCAGAATCTATTCAAGGGCTAAATGATGCTTTTGGAACTCTGGAAAACTATGATCCATCTGGATTATTTATCAATACAGCAAAGGGTGTAAAGATAAATGACAGAGCCTTAAAGAGACTTGTTAAAACACAGCATGAAGCTGCAACCAGCGACCTTGACAAGCGTATCGCAAAACAGACGGAAGAATTAAAAAAACAGCAAGATATTCTCAATAGTGACGAATCCAATGCAGGACAGCTTAAAGCAGCAGAGGAAAACTTCAAAAAGGCTCAGGAAAATATCGAAAATATGAAACGTGCTCAGGCACAGATGAGTGCTATCTACAATGAGCAGATGAAACAATTTTCTGATTTCCAAAATATCCAAAATTCTAAAAATACGCCAAATGCCGGGGATGAATATACATCTGTAATGCAAGATATTAAGTCTGCTAAAGAAGCATGGGATAAAGGTTTCATTGGTACAGATGACTTTAAATCTGTCGCAAAATACTTATCTCCATATGGCTTTGAAGATCCGGTAAATTTCAAAGAAAATTATGATAGAATCTCAGGATACTTTACAGAAGATGGTTCTGGAGTATTAAAGTTCTATGATGATATGGAAAAAAGAGGTCTTGCTACATTACGAACATTAGAGGACGGAACTCAGGAATGGGTAACAAATTTCTCTGATGCTGAAGAAGCAGCTCTACAAATGGGTATGGGATTTGAACCATTTATGGCTGTTTTAGGACGTGCCGAAGATATGGGCGCATTCAACTCATTTGCGTCTTCTGCCGAAGAAGCTTCTCAGAATGTAGAGGATGTATCATCAAAACTTGCAGATGTTATTACAAAGAAAGCCGAGTTGGAAGCTGAGGGCGCTCCTCAATCTGCTATCGAAGCACAGCAGGCAGAAATCGATAAATATACTTCTCAATTGGATGAGGTAAAACAGACAGAGGATGAATGGACCACCAATATCGGAGCTAAACGTGCGAAAGAAATCCAAAATGCTAAGAAAGAAATTGAAACTCTCGGAAAAGAGATAGAAAGGCTAAACAAAGAAGGCGACATAGAAACCGCTGAAAAGCTTAAGGATGAGATCAAATCCAAATCTGCTGAATACGGATTAGAGTATAACGAAGATGATTATACAGTCAGCGATGAAAGTTATACAAAGGCTCTTCAGTCAACTGGGGCTGCCACTTGGGAAATTCCCAAGACTGCAAAGGAAATGGGATTTGCCGAGGGTTCTGAAGATGCTAAAAACTATGAGAACGCTTTAAGTGCATTAACGAAAGCTCATGAAGAAAATGGTGAAGCCACTCAGGGAGCTTTAAATGCGCTATCATCTTATAATGCAGAACAGTTAAAAGGTATCGAACTTGGAGACGGAGCTTATAACGTAGAAGGTATGGAAGCTGCAGAGGATGCTCTTGAGGATCTTGCGAAGGCTACAGGTCTGACCAGAGATGAATTACTGCTCGCTCTGGAAGGTGTAGGTATTCTTAAGCCGGAAGTTGATACAACTGATTTAGACGAATTAGATGAAAAGGCTAAATCATCTCAGGAAAAACTGAATGAGATGAACGGCACAAAATACGAAATAGATATAGATACAAAAGATCCAGAGAAAATTGAACAACAGGTCAAAAACGCAACAGAGCAGATTCAGCCATATCTGAGTACAAATGAAGATGGTACTCCAAAATATGATTATTCCAAAGAAGGCGCTCAAGAAGCTCATGATGTATACGCTTCTGCTATTGCTCATCAGCAAAGAGCAGAATACGAAAACTCAGAAGCTTATCAGACAGAGGCTAGCACTCCGTTAGCGGAAGCCACTAAGAATTTTTTAGAGGCTAAAGCTGAATATGATACTCAGGCAGACCTTGCTGCTAAGGGTATGAAAAATAATATGGAGGAAGCTCAAAAGCAAGCCGAGGCCACTTTTGAAACCTTTAAGAAAGCAAATACTGAAGGAGTATTCGACACTTCCGGTCTGGATAGTCTTGAAAAAGACATTCTCGATGATACTTCTGAGGAATACAAAATCAAAGTTGGTGCAGATACATCTGAAGCCCAATCAGAAATCGACAAGGTAAAACAGGAAGAGATTACACAAAAGATCAAAACTGTTATTGAAAATGAAGGCGGAGACGATGCTAAAGTTGTAAATGAACTTCTTGCTATGTCTGATCAGAAATTAATGACCACCGTAGGCTGCGATGCGTCTGAGGTTGAAACAGTTCGTGAGCAATTAGAAACAATGGATCAGCAAAACGTTCAATTTGCTGTAGAGATTGATAATACGCAATTCCATGCTATTATTCAGGCTATTACCGGAGAGCCTGTTGAAATTCCAACTGAACTTGAAAAACCAGATCCTCTTCCGGATCCAGAGCCTCAGACTCAGGAAGTTGAAATTCAGACCACTGGTAATACAAGTGAATTAGACAAAATTCAGAATGCTCCAGAAAAGAAAAATATCTCAGTTGATGCAAATATAACATCTGTAAATCCACCTGCCAGTGTATCTATATTAGATGCGATTGCCAACATTACAGACACGCAAGGCGAAGACGGACAGGAAGTAAATGTTGATGCTACCGCTAATATAACAGATACAAAAGGAGCAGACGGCCAGCAAGTTGTTGTAGATGCCACAGCAAATGTAAGCGGAGTTAATGATAGTTCTGCTTCTGTCTCTGCAAATGTTGATGGTACAGCAGAGGTTGCAGCATTACAAGCAGCCATAACAAATCTGTCAGGTAAAATTGTTATTGCAAAAGCCAACGTAAAGGGAACAGATGAAGTACGTGAGTTGAAATCTGCTATTGATTCATTAAATGGTAAGATTGTATCAGTAGGTGCAAGTGTATCTGGAACCGGAGCAGTTAATGCATTAAGCGCTTCCATTAATTCCTTACATGACAAATCTGTAACGATTACTACCACTCACATTAGCAGAAGTGAAAAGGCAAGTGCAACAGGTACAGCCACTTCCATAGCTCATGCAGACGGAACAGCTTATAATGTCCTTAATATGCGGCCACTCTCTTCTGCTCATGCCAAAGGAGATATATCTCTTAATAACGATGAAAAAGCTTTAGTAAATGAAGTCGGTGTTGAATCCATCGTTAGAGATGGTGTATGGTCACTGATTCCAGGTGGCGCACATTTCGAAAATCTTAAAAAGGGAGATATTATATTCTCGGCAGCTCAAACCAAAGCTTTATTAGAACATGGTAAAATTGCAGGACATGTAAGAGCGTTTGCCCAAGGGTCATTAGGTGATTACGGTTCTATTCCTGTATTGCCTGCTCATTATACACCAGGAGGATCTTCATTTAGACCTCAAGGCGGTATTTCCGGCAACAAACCATCTTCCAACAATTCCACACATTCCAATACCACTTCCTATAACAACAATACAGGTGCAGTCAACAGCAATACAAAAGCTACCAATGACAATACCAAAGCAGCCAAGAAATCCACACAGGTATTTGACTGGGTGGAACGCAGATTAAAATACTTTGCTGACAAAACAAAAGCGATTGCTGACAGTATTAATGATTATATCTCATTCTCACAGAAAAAGAGTTTGTTACAGAAACAGATCTATGCTACTAACAGTGAAATGCATGTCAATTACCGTGCTGCAAGAGCTTATTACAGTAAAGCCCAGTCGCTAGGATTAAGCTCAAAAACCAGAAAGCTGATTGAAGAAGGAAGATATACTCTTGATGATATCGATACTTCTACAGAATCTGGTAAGGCTCACTATGACAAAGTGCAGAAGTATATGAATTACTATGATGAATATACCAAATGCATTGATGCAGTGCGTGAGCTGAGAAATGAACAGGTTGAGCTGTATGCTCAATGGGCAGCTATTCCAACCGAAGAAGCAGAGAAGAAAATTGACAAGCTGACACAGAGCTATAATGGACTTGCTGCGATTCAGGCACGTTTGGAAACCGCAGGTATGGGAGGTTCCGCACAGGCTCTTCTGATGACACAGCTTGATAATACCATGCGGTATGCAAACAACAATAAAAAGAAAACGGATGCGGAATGGAACAAACAGAATAATAGGCTATCAGCTGCCCAAACAAAAGAAGATACTGCCAAAGGCAAGGCTAGCGAAGATAAAAAAGCTTTAAATACTGCAAAGAAGAATCTTACCAAGAAACAAAAAGGTGTTTCTTTAACATCTGAAGAAAAGAAACGCGTTAGTTCCGGTCAGGCGTTAAGTACAAAAGGACTGAAAGGCAAAAAGAAACAGCTTGTACAGGAATATAATGCTACCCTGAAGAAAAGCCAGTCATCCGATAAAGCTTATAAATCTGCACAGTCCTATACGAAAAAGGTACAGAACAGTGATGAATATAAAAATGCCAAGGATGCAAAACATACCAATGACGTAATCTATCTGGAATACAAGAAAAACTGGGAGGCTGCAAAGAAAGCATATGATAAGGGTGATTCTCTTTCCTATCAGAATTATCTGGTCGATCAGGAGCTTGCTCTTCTGAAACAGCAGAATGATGCAAAGAATACCGCTTACCGTAAGGCAAACCAGAATACCCAGACTGCTACCAAGCGTAAAGATAACTATAAATCGAAACTGGATTCTGTAAAGAAGAAAGGTAAATCCTATAGTAAGAAGTATGCAAAGTATCTGACCGCAGAGCAGGAAAAACAGCTTGCAGCAGGTAAGAAGATCAATACGGACAATATCAAAAATGCAAACGTGAAAAAGATCATTGACCAGTATAACATTGACCTTCAGAACGCTATGAATAGTTACACTGCTGCCACACAACAGTTGACTGCTGCACAGGAAGCCGAAGCGGAAGCTGCTGCAAATGCGGCTCAGTCTCAGGCAGAATATGCACAGGCACAGGTAGAAGCTGAGAAAACAAAATTTGATAATATCAAGAAATACTATGAACAGCGGATTGAATATCAGGAATCATGGAATAAGCTTTATGACAAACAGCGTGAGTACGACAAGACCCACGGTGACTACACTACTTCTGAGAGCTTTGACAAGCCGATCAATGAGATAAATAAAGCACAGAGACATCAGGAGGAAGCTGCCAAAAAGCTACAGAAACAGCTTAATAAAGCAGTAAAAGCAGGAACCATTAAGGAGTATTCGGATGAATGGCTTGAAATGAAATCTGAGATTGTGGATGCTCAGACAGCCGTTCAGGACTACGAAAATCAAATGGAACAGCTCAAACAGGAACAGATTCTTGTACAGTACGAAGAAATGTTTGACCGAGCCATTGAGAAAGCCGAGAAGTTTAAGGACAAGATCGAAGCAATCAACAGTCTTATTACCGAAGATATGATGTACGACTACGAAACCGGACATTTAACTGAGTTCGGAGCTTTATCTATTGTCCTGAACGCCAAACAGCTTGATACTTCTCTTACTACCCTGAAAGATTATGTGAAGAAGCGTCAGCAGATCATGGATGATTTCAAGGCAGATAAGTTCGGGGAAGAAACCTATGATAAGCTAATGGCTGAAAATGATGCAAGTCTGCAAGGTGCGTTAAAGGATGCACAGGCTTATCAGCAGGCTATTATCGGTATTATCAAAGATCAGGCGCAGGCAGAACAGGATGCATTATTTAAGGTCATTGATGCCAGAAAAGATGCTCTTCAGAAGAAGAAAGATTACTATGATTATGATAAGACAATCAAAAATAAATCCAAAGAAATCAATCTGTTAAAACAGCAGATTGCTGCATTAGACGGGGTAACTGATGCACAGTCCAGAGCTGAAAAAGCAAGGCTCGAAGCTGAATTAGCAGAAAAACAGGAAGATTTTGATGATACAGTCAGAGATCATGTATACGAATTACAGGTAGATGGACTGGACGATCTCAAAGACCAGTTATCAGAGGACTTCGAGAAATGGTCACATGAACTGAGTGCAAACCTTGATAAAATGTCACAGGCTATTGCGGACGCTGTAGCAAACGTGGGAGGTAATACTGCGGATGCTCTTAATTCGATTGCAAAGATTCTGGAACAGTTTGGAATCAATGCAGGAGATATGGGTATTACTCAGGGTGATCTTAATGTGTCAGATATGTCAAAATACCGGAAGGGAAAACTTGTTGGTGAAGATGTACTTGCAGTCACTAATGACAGAGGATGTGAGATTGTCATTACCAAGCAGGGGATTAAATCCAATGACGGAGTGATTCCAAATAATATAACTCCAAACAATATGAATGAAATACTTGAGGATATGGCTGCTTTCTGGCGCAATCCGAATTTCCCAACATATGAAGATATGTTCAGGATGAAAGCTACAGAAAGTAATAAGTCTAGTACAAACATTGTAAATGTCAATTATGATGGTCCGATGTTACAGGTTCAAGGAGATGTAACCAAATCAACGTTGCCAGATCTTCAGACGATTTGCAAAGAAGCTAGTAAATATACACAAAACGAAATGCGAAAAAATCTCAAAAGGTTTGGTTGATAACCGACCTTATTTATCAGGACACTACTCTCTCACCGGAGTAGTGTCTTTTCTTATATAAAATAAAAAAGGAGGGATGGTATGGCAGGTTTTATATATAATGGAAAATCAACAAAGGATATTTTAAGCAGCTCTGAATTAATATTATGTACATTTGATGGTATTGATTCTGTGTCTGGACATCAGAGGGAAGATATTACAGGTGAAACAACCATCTCTCGTCCTATTGCCAATGAATACGGAACACAATATGAACCTCTTGAAATTGAGTATGGTCTTATAAAAAAAGATCATACAGTAATTACAAGCGAAGAACAAAGAACCATCGAAAAATGGCTTACTTCACCAAAGATATCTCAGGAATTGACGGTGATTGACTGCCAAGGAAATCCTATTGATGGAATTTATCATGGAAAATTCATTTCAACAGAATGGTATCCTGTGGGCGGTGGTTGGGCTGGTTTTATGTTCAATTTTAAAAATAATACTGCATACCCCACCAAACACTTCGAACAGACGTACTCGATCAATTCAAGTGGAACCATCACTATTGACTGTGAGACAGACGAATTGGAGGAATATGTATATCCGACCTTAACAATCGTTCAATCTTCCTCTTCTACTGCTTCTGTATCCATTACCAGTGTCACGGACAATTCCAATAAAATGACAGTTCAGACACGCCGTAATCTTCCAATGATCTTTGATTGTCTGCACTGTATTCCCAAAGACGGAACTACGTCAGGTATTATCACCTATCAGGATCTTGGATGGGACGATGTTGGAAATATTTACTGGCCTCGTCTTCTGCCAGGTCGAAACACTCTTAGAGTGGAAGGTAATGTGCAGATAACAATAGAATTTGATTATCCATATAAAAGGGTTGGTGGATGGTTATGATACAGGGAAACAAAAGAATTTATCTATGCGATCTTAACTTAAAGCCGATTACTCAATTAAATGGTATTCAAACTGATTCTGTAAATTTGAATCAATATGTAAAAGATATCGGTGAACTTACGTTTGATGTGGATGAATACATTATTGTAAATGACCAAAAAGTGAAATCCAACGGTTATGATGAGCTGGATTTATACATGACTTTGTGTTTGGAAGATATTGGAATGTACCAGCTTCAAAAGCCTACAGAAAGTGGTGATGGTCAGAAATCTTATAAATCTGTAGTCGCCTATTCTCTTGAAAAGGAATTTGAAGATAAAAGCTGGATAAATTTTAAAATTAACACTGGTGCGAAAGATTCCCTGGAACAATTAGCTTCTGGGAACCTTAATGAAATGGGGTTTGCAAAAGAATTTGTCACTTTTTGCAATCCAGATAAACCTGAATTATCATTTATGGATTTGCTTATCAATCAGATTCCAACATGGTCATATGATTTAGATGATATCGATACACGGCTAATAAAAAAGAAAATGCCTTCCATTGAAGAGCAGAATGTAACACTCTATAATTTGTGTACTTCTACGATTGCTCCAAGAATGGAATGTCTCTTTTTATTTGATACCATGCACAGAAAGATCAAGGTACTGGCAAAAGATAATCTGGATGACAAAGAATATGAATCCACGGTGTTTATCACATACCGTAATCTGGCTCAGCAGATTGATGTAAGTGTCAATGAAGATTCTGTGTTTACCAGATTTAACTGTCACGGAGATAATGAGTTAAATATCCGTAATGTAAACTATCAGGATAACTATATTTTTAATCTTGATTACTTTATGCGTAGCCCGTATATGTCCGAAGAGCTGATTGCAAAGGTCAAGAAATGGATTGAATACAGGGAATCACATAGAGAAGAATACATTGATCTATCAAAGCAATGGGCTGACAATCAAGAAGCTTCCAGCGAGTTACAGAATCGTGTTCCTGCAGATGATTTATATACAGATCAATGGGACGAAATGAATAAAGAAGGACTGGAAGAAAGTCTGAAATATTATAATACTCTCTTAACCAGCTTACAGGTATCTGTTGACCCCAACTGGCATGGTGCAGAAGATGGCAATGACTATACAGGATATGAACCATGGAAAAAACCAGATGGCAGTGTTGACCATGATCGTTATCTGGAAGAGTTAAAAAAGGTAAGCAATGGATATGGTGGATATTATACTTACTACGATACTCTTCATTACATTATTCCAAACATTGAGATCGCCCTTAAAAATCTGGATCTTCCGGAAGACCAAAAGGAAGATTATGTAAAGGACTGGGAAACCAACTGGGATCTTTATGGTATCACAGAACTGGAAGCAAAACAAAAGGAATACAACACCAAAATTGAAAAGCTGTCCGATTATAAAAAGCCATGGTCAGAACTGACAGAAGAAGAAAAGAAACAGTTTACCAATGAAGAGAATTATAACATTTATCATAATCAGTATAACGAGGCTGCACAGCATATTGATGCTTTAAACAAAGCCTTGGAAGAAAGAAAAGCTAAAAAAAAGGTTTATGATGATAAGATTGAAGAGATCAATAATTCAAGAAATAATCTTGCAAGCCAGGCAAGTCTTGAACATAGCAGCTTTGGATTTACCTCTTCTGATCTGATCACCATTAGAAGTCTTTTTCATGATACAGACTATCAAAATTCTAATATCTTTTCTACCTCTCTTACTACTACCCGTACTGAAATCGACTGTGAATTAGAGTTGTACGAAGATTCTGTAAGCAAATTATCTGAAGTGTCTCAACCGCAATATACTTTTTCCGTACAAATGGATAACTTATTTGAGATCCCAGAATTTGAACATTGGAAAGGTCAAATTGACCTCTTGAAGTTTATTCGTCTAGGTATCCGTGACGATTACAGCGTAAAGCTGCGTATTATTGGAATCACACGCAACCCATGCGAAAGTACCCCAGATCTTACACTGGATTTTTCAAATATGATCACTTCACGTTCTGGACGTTCCGATTTAACAGAACTTTTGGAAATGGAGAATAACCGTGGTTCCAAAAACAGTTTTACTTTCGGTACTGGAGATTCTGATTCAGAAAAAGAATACCTCACTGCCCTTTTGGAACTTATGATTAAAAACGGATTATTCCAACATGCAGTTGGTGATATTGCAGGAGGTACGGTAGGTCAGGTTGACGAAGCAACTGTCAATCGTCTGATCGCAGAATACCTGAAAAATTACAAGGTGGAAGTAGGTCATATCGTTGGTGACAAAGCTGAGTTTAATGAGTTGTTTTCCAAGTATATTGATGCAGAATTTATCTCCGCACAGATCATTCAGGGTAATAATGGAGATTTTATCGACTTTATCAACAGCCATATTAAAATAGATAAAATCACTGTCGAACAGATTGTTGGGCCAAATGGTGAGAACTTTATTGATATGGTTAACGGAGTTATTGATGTAAAAAAAATATCTACTGAACTTATTACAGGTGGAGATGGAAATACATTTATAGATTTTGTAAATAATACAATCCAGTCTTCTACTATTAAGGCAGATAAAATTACAGGTATTGAAAATTCGAAAACTTTTATTGACTTTGTAAACAATCAGATTGCGACTAGTGATCTTAGTGCAAATATTGGTAATATCGAAAATATTCTTTCTGGTTTTGCAGGTATTGGTGATATTCAAAATATCCATTTAACAACACAGAATGCTGTTATCGATAAAGCAGTGATTAAAGAATTGATTGCTTCTCAAATGTCTGTTGCTGATCTTATGGCACACCAAGCCACGGCAGAACTTATCACATTAATCGGTAAAGATGGACAGCCTACGATTGCTTTTAAAGATTCTACGCAACAATTCTATGATTCTAATGGTAATGTCCGTGTTCAGATTGGACAAGATGGAAATGGACAATTTAACTTTGTTATTCGTGGTGAAGATGGAACTACTGCAATGTTTGATGAAAACGGTATCACAAAAGATGGTATCCCAAACAATATCATTGTAAACAACATGCTTGCAAATGGAACTATCCAAAAAGATAAACTTGGGTTCCAAATCATTGAACCAAATGAACATGGTGGTATTGATATCTCTCAAGTATATCTGGGCGATGGAAGCAAATTTGGTATTGAGTATACAACATTCAAGGAAACTGTGACAAACGATATTAATAGTATGAATCAAAAAATTGATGAGTCTTCTTCTTATGAATTATATATTGAAATGCCAAATGGAAATCGTATGACACCTGCAGGATTAACATTAAATGCAAGATTGTTTAAAAATTCAGTAGAGGTAACAACCGATTGGGATAATAGATATTTTACCTGGCGAAGACATTCCAACGACCATGACGGAGATATAAATTGGAATAATACACATAAGGAAGGAACCAAAACATTGCTACTGACATCTAACGATGTATACAAGGGAGCAATGTTTGAATGCAAATTTGAAACAGACGGTATCTCTGTAAGCAAATTCGTGTAATAAATTTTATAAATAAAAGGAGAATTGACACATGGCTAAAATACAGGCATTTTCTAGTGTCACTATCACAGATTTATCTGATGCTGGTCAAGTTAGTTTGTATCTGACATCTAATCAGCCTAATTCTGTGATTTTTGACCCTAATCAAAATACATATACCCCAGACTGGGGAAAATCAAACTTGGTAATAACTCCGGTGATATCTTATAACGGAGAAAATGTAGCCTTGACTGCACCTGGACTTACTGTTAGTTTCCAGCGTCAGGAGGGTTCCGGAACGCCTGTCGGATTAACTGCAGGTGAAACCGTGTCTGGTAACAAATTGACAGTAAGTGCAAATAAACTGGCCTCTGTATCAAGTAAGCTGCTTACCTATATATGTAATATCACATATAAAGATCCGGAAGTAGGTGTTCCATTAACTACTAGAGAAACACTTACTTATAGTTTGATTTCAAATGCAACAAATACTAAAGATGCATTTATATCCGGAGAATCAACATTTCTATATGATACAAATCGAAACTTAGTTGGAAGCAATACAATTACGCTTACAGCAAATCTAACAAATGTCAGCGTATCTCAATGGCAATATAAAAAACCTGACGGATCTTTTGTAGCATTCCCTACAACCAACAATCCATCAATTTCTGGTGCAACATTAAAAGTTCTGGCAACCGAAGCAAATATTTGGTTAAACAACAAAAATGCTGTTATTAAACTGGTAACGAACGATTCCAGTGTTTATGATTTACATGAAATTTACAAGATTTATGATGGTGCTGCAGGTACAGATACAGTTAGTGCTATCCTATCTAATGAAAACCACTTAGTACCCGTTGACTCCAAGGGAAATGTAAAGAGTTGGGTTGGGGCTGAGACATCCATTACTATCTATGAAGGTGGTGAAGATGTTACTTCTAAATGGAATATCGCTGTTACATACGGAGCTGGACTGACTGCAACTTATGATCCTGTAACGCATATTATGGAACCATCTGCATTAACCACAGATGCAAGTTATGCTGAATTTAAATGTACACGAAGTAACTATGCAAGCATTATCAAAAGATACACTATTACAAAACAGTATGCAGGTAGCGATGGTGCAGACGCTGTAGTTTATCAGTTAGATTCTAATGTATTAGCAATCAATCTTGATAAAAATAAAGTATTCAATCCAGCAAATATTACTTTGACAGCTTATAGAAAAGTAGGTTCCAGTGGAACAAAAACAAATTATAACGGACGATTCATTATTGAGGAGTCTACAAACGGAACTACCTTTACACCTAAATACACCAGTGGGACAGATGAATACACAAAAACATATACACCTTCTGCAAATAATATAACAGCAATTAAATGTTCCTTATATCAGGCAGGTGGCACTACTGTCCTGCTCGATTCACAGACAATTGTCGTTGTAAAAGATGGTGGGGATGGTACTGATGGCAGACCAGGTACGAATGGTGTATCTGTGGTTGTAACAAATAGCTCTGAGGTTATTCCATGTAATACAAGTGGTAATGCTTCTGTAGCAAAAGACATTGCTATCCCATTCTACGGTTTTTCTGGTATTACCCGTGTACCTGTAACATGCACAGTTGGAACTCTTCCAAGTGGTGTGACGGTAAAAAATAATACAGCAGGTACATCCAATGCCGGAGGTTTACTGACTCTTGCCGTAGCTGCTGGAGCAACATTCGGAAATTCCTCTTTAATGACTGGAGATATTACTCTTACATTTGTATGTCAGGGAGTTAGTATTGAACATAAGTTTACTTGGACAAAGAGTAAACAGGCAGCCAACGGACAGAATGCAATCCTGTTCCAGTTGTATTCTCCTGATGGTGGTTCAATTATCAATGGAACAGGATCTACAACTATTAACACTATGATGATGTCAGGTGCAACACCTGTAACTCCTACTGCTTTTGTATGGTCAAAATTTGAGTCAGGAAAATATACTACCATTCCAGGACAAACCAGTAATTCTTTAGTTGTTTCTGCGTCCATGGTTGATGGTACAAGCTGGTTTAAATGTACTGCTACTTATGGTGGACACAATTATGATGCATATTGGACAGTTGTGGATCAGTCTGACCCTGTACAGGCATATACTTATAAAACGATTGGACAGTTTAAAAATGGTCAAGGCGAAGGTGCAATTTATACAAGAGTATATAGAAATGGAGAAGAACTTGATCCCATTAGAACTTTAGTGTTTTCTACCACCGCCCCTGTCGGAGCATCTTCTGGAGATTTCTACTATCACTTAGATAAAAGCGCAAAAACATGTACATTAAAGAAATATAATGGTTCTGCATGGGCTGATGCTACCGAAAAAGATACACTAAAATATGAGTATTACAGGATAAACTCTAAGGGTGTCGAGCTTGATACGACTGCTCCGTATAAAACAGACAGATGCATTTATATTGACCCAGATATAATTCAGGGAGAAATGCAGTTTAGATGTAAAGTGACAGGATAAGTAAATTTAATAAATGTTGTTTATATTTTATACAATACGAGGCTGTCAAAATACAGTCTCGTATTTATTTACAAAAAATAGATACGTGAGTAAAAGGAGAATATTATGGCAAAAACTTTTGAGAAAGAAATGACTATTTTCGAAGCAGACACAATTGCTTCTTATTATAAAAAAATCAGAGAAAATCAGGATACAAAAAATAAATTCAATGTATTTTCACTTGCAACTCAGTGGAACTTAAAAAAAAATATTGATGAATTAAATAAAGCAACGGCTTCTTATAATGAGTTTCGTACAGAAAAAAGGCAGGAAATTAATGACCGATATTTTTCTGATGAAATGAGTATTGAGACTACTATTAAACAGACAGATGAAAACGGACAAGAAAAAGAAGTTCCAGGAAGACAGGTAAAAGAAGAATATATGAAAAGTTTCCATAAAGAGAACGAAGATCTAATCGCTCAACTCTTACAACTTTCCACAGAAAAAGTAACTGTAACTATGACTCCTATTGATGTTAATAAAGAAATTGCCCTATTGGAAGAAAAGGGTGATATAGCGGATGTTGATATTAATATGGATGATTTAGATTTCTTGGATTTTTTCACTGAAAAATAATATATAAAAAAGGAGGAACTTACAAACTATGAATTTTCAAGTATATAGTTTTGTAAATATATCCAACATTATCGAAAATGCAGTATCCTCTTTTCGCACAGAATATTATCTTTCCAGTTCTAATACAGAGTTAATAGGCGGTAGTTGGTCAACAAATATTCCTCCTTGGTCAAATGGTAAATATTATTGGCAAAGAACAGTAACAACATTTACTGATCCAACAAAACAACCAGAAATAAGCAAACCTGTATGTATTACTGGTGCTGCTGGTCATGACGGAAAAGGTGTGGTATCCATTGTTCCTGAATATGCTATCAGTCAAAGCAGTACAGAATCCCCTGTGTCAGGATGGGCTGACAAACCTAAAAAATGGATGTTCGGATATTATTTGTGGACAAGGTTCAAAATTACATATACAGATAAAACGACATCGTTCACAACTCCTACATGTGATTCCAGTTGGGAAATTGCGAATGATATTGAAATTGGAGGTAAGAATTTATTAACCTGTACAAGCAGTATTATGGGATATAACGATGATCAGCGTAACTGGGCTTGGAAAAGTTGGAAGACGGTAATGACGAATACTGTTGATAAATCGACTGATTCTATTCATATCGTAACGCAAGGTGGAGATGTTGATATCAATAGTGGTATTGCTTTTAATACAAAGAAAATAGATTATAAAATTGGTGAGACTTATACGTTTTCTATAGCTGTACGAGGAACATATAATTTAACAGATAAATTTATTGCACATATTTATTATACCAACAAAGAAAATAAAGAAGTCTATGACAAAACTGAAATAACATGGATCGACAATCAGGATGGAATCAATGATGGATTAAGTTCCATAAGATTTCAAAGAAGGTTTATTACTTTTACTGTTCCTGATGATTACAATGAAACCACAAACAATCTGTTAATTATTATTTCTTGTAAGAAAATGGATATACTGCTTTGCAGACCGCAGTTGGAAAGAGGAAATAAGCCTACTGATTGGAAAGTAGCCGAAGAGGATCTTCAATCTCAGATAGATTCTACTATAAAAACAATGTCTGGGATAAGTTCTCTGGTAGATAAAATCAATGGGAATATCACAAATAAAATATGGGTAAGTGATATTAATACTGCCGTTGACTCTTTTAATAATACAACCATTCAATCAATTCGTGATCAGGTATCGTCTCAAGAACAGACACTTAGCGGTTTTAACCAAACAGTTAAAGATATGCAGACTACAATTGAGAAGAAAGCTGATGGTTCTACAGTTGAAACTCTTTCTAATAAGATTTCACAAACGGAACAAAGTTTAAATGGCTTCAAGACAACAGTCGAAAATACATATGCGACAAATGCAAACCTTACAAGTAATTACTATAATAAATCTCAGACAGAACAGCTTGCCAATAAAATATACTGGTTAGTTACAGATTCTTCCAGTTCCTCTTCTCTTACATTGACTTCAAAAGCATTAGAAGCAGTGACAAATCAGTTTATTGTAAAAAGCCCTGATGGAAAAAGAATCGTTCTTGAAAAAGGAAAAATTACAGCGGATGCATTACAATCCAATAATTATGTTGCGCCTGGACACAATAGTGTATATGCACAGGCAGGAACTTTTTATAACCTATCTGATGGTTCTATTACTTCCAAAAATTTTGTTGTAGATCAATACGGTAACGTAAATCTTAAAGGTACTGTATATGCCACAGGCGGTTCGTTTACGGGTGATATTGTTGCAAATTCTCTGACATTGGGAAGTAATGTAACAATTCCTGAAGGCAATGTTGCAGGATCCTCCTCGTACATAAAAAAGGATGTAACTCTTGGATATGTCTCACAAGGTTCTAATGGATTCCAAGTTTCTTCGAATGGATTATTAAAAGCAAGTAATGCTATTATATATGGAACTGTTTATGCAAGCTCCGGATCTTTTTCAGGAACAGTATATGCAAGTTCTGGTTCATTCACAGGCACAGTAAATGCAAATGCTGGTATTATCGGTGGATGTACAATATCTGGGAACAGACTTCAGGTTCCATCTGCAAATATTACAGGACAATTGACTTCAAGTCAGATTGCATCAAATTCTATCACTTCAGATAAAATTTATTCAGGTGCTATTACCACTGCTAAATTGTCTACAGACGCAATCAAATCTCAAAATTATTCAGCTCCTGGTTACTACGATGATGGATACGCTCAACAAGGAACCTATTTAAATCTTTTAAATGGTTCGCTAACTTCCAAAAATTTAGTAATTGACACTTACGGAAATGTTAAACTAAAAGGCAGTGTTACTGCTACTTCTGGAATTATTGGAGGATGTAATATCTCGAATGGAAGTTTACAGGTTCCTGCTGCCAACATCACAGGTACATTAAGCGCAAATCAGATTATTGTAGGATACAATACGTTACAGTCAAAACTTGATTCCATGGCAACCGATATTTTAAATGCTGCGAAAACGGCAACAAATTATATCACCATGGATTATAACGGTGTCATGGTATCTGATACTTCACAAGGATCTTATGGAAGTAATGTCTTAATTGCAAGTGACGGAGTAAATATCCGAAATGGTACTACTACGGTTGCGTCATTTAAGGCGAATGAGATTGAACTTGGTAAAGGTAATAAAAATTCTGTTATTAAAATGTGTGATGGTTTTGGAAAAATATCTGTTGTACATGAAGACTATGGCGGTGGAAGCTACTCAGAGTTTTTCAAGATATATTCTCCTACTACAGAGATTTGTGGAGATGATTGGGTAAGGCTTGAAACGGGACAAGGGCTTTCAAATATCACTGTCCAAAATGAAGAAATAATTTCAACATGTTATGGAACAAATAATGAATCAATATTTTCTGTGTATGCAGGAGAATTTGATGCCTTTATAAATCTTCATGTATTTAACTCAAAGGAAATTAATGACTTTGAAATCACATCATATAATACAACTACTAGCCATACAATCATATCCGAGCAATATATGCAAGCGTCTAAAGGATTTACATGTGGATCTGCCACTGATAATTTTCAAAATAATGTATTGTGGAGTGGAACAGCACTATGGCCCAGTGATTCGCATACATGCAATTTCTCTAAACCTGTTTCTCAACAGCCTCATGGAATTTTACTTGTTTTCAGAGGGTATGATGGTAATGCTCTAAATGCAGATTGGCACACATTTTTCGTATCAAAAAAGGAAATTAGCTCACATCAAGGTCAAGGACATTCATTCTTCCTATCTCATACCCCATGCACAAATTTTTCTACAAAATATATTTATATATACGATACTTATTTAAGAGGACATGCAAATAATAATCAGTCTGGTACAGGTTCTAACGGTGTTAAATATACCAACAACAAATATGCTTTACAATATGTTGTTGGAGTATAAAACTATTTTTTTAGAAAGTGAGTGAATAAATTATGGCATTACAAATCAAAATAAAAAGTGACAATGGTGTACTGCTCTCCTATCATATGATTGCCATGATTAGTGTAGAACTTAATCAAAGAGTGACACTATTAGTACGATCATACATTGATGAGGAAGGTCGCAAGTATGACAAAAACTATGAAGCTGGAAATATTGTAGGGGAACCTTCTTTTCCATATACAAATGCAGAATATTTAAGTATAGAGTGGAATGAAGCCTTACCACTATTATCCGGAGATTTACTAACCAATGCGTATAATTGGTTGAAAGACCAGCCAGCCTATCAAGGGGCTGTAAATATTTAATGAAGGGAGGCAATTTAATATGGAAGTATATGTAGATGTGTATAACACTTCAAGCCCTGTTTTGAATATTTCTCTCGAAAGACTCAGAAACAGTTATATCCGTGCGATTTTAACAGATCCTATCGTGGATTTGTCTAAAATCAACGGATATTTTTTGACATATAAAAAAGAGGATAATGAATATTATGTAGCTTTTGACCAGAAGAAATATGAAGAATATTTAAAGGAAAAAGAAAAAGAAGGAAATATCAATAAAGGTAATGAGCTTTTGAATGATATTCAAGAAGATCTAGCTTTAAAATACGCAACAGACGAAGAAGCTTATATTATGAGATATCTTTATGATCCATGGAAAGCTGATACCAAATACGAAGTTGGTGACAGACGTTTATATAAAGATAACCTTTATAAATGTAAGCAGGCACATACCTCACAGGCACAGCACACTCCTGATCTTGTACCTGCATTATGGGATATCATTAACGGAGACTCCGAAAAGGGTACAATCGACAATCCAATTATTGTTCCTGAAGTAGTCAGTTCAATGGAATACGAATATGGAAAATACTATCTTGAAGATACTAAGATTTATCTCTGCAAGCGTGCAGGAGTGCCGAATCCGGAGTCTATGTATGGACAGAAAGTATCCCTTACTTTTAAGCCAAGTCAGCTTATAGGGCACTATTTTGAAATAGTTGAAAAATAATTTATACACACGAAATATTGGTTTCATTAGGAGGACAGTTATCTGCTGTTCTCCTAATTGACTAAAAAGAAAGGATAATCTATGTACAGTATTGTAATGGATAAAAATAAATTCCTGATCAAAAGCTGTGGGATTACATTATATCAAGGAGAATCTTTAGTTGATAAACTTCAGTTTCTAATACCAAAGGACTACAAAGGTCACGATTTGGGTGAATTTACAGTAAAAATGAGATATATTCTCCCTGGCAATGTCTCAGGATCAGAGGATTTGAATCTTAGCAAAGAATTATATAATGATACCCACTACTCTTATACTCTTCCGATTGATAGTCAATTATCTACTGCTGCCGGAGATGTAACATTATATCTGACATTTTCAAAAACTGACAATCTTAAAAAGAAAAAATATCAGACAAGAACAAGCAGTATCACTTTAACTGTCAAACCATATGAGACTGCATATAATCCTGATCTTGGATATGGTGATGGTAGCGGTTCTGGTTCCGGAGATGATCAATATGATGTGGTGGAATTTTCTAGCAAAAAGAATTCAGATACCTATGAAGTAATAGAATTTTAATTAAATACTTCAGTTTGAATTAAGAGCCTTATAACAAGGTTTTTTTTATACAAAATTTTAAAGGAGGAAATAAAATATGGCTGATAAGAAATCAAGATTTGGTTTTGGTGCAAAAGAAGATATCGGAACCGCTGTCGAAGCTGGAACAATCAATGAATATGATTTTCTGTGTTTAGACAATGGAGAAGTTGGTTGGATTGATGCTAACAAGAAAACAGTGATTAATACACCACGTACCCAGACAGACATCAAGGTGAATGGTGTTACTGGTCTTGGAATTGGCAACAATGAGACTATTACTGCAGGAAAATCACTGGATGAAATTGTTAAAATGTTAGTACAGAAACCAATCCCAGCTACTTACACCAAACCATCTGTGTCAATCGCAAATAATGGAGGTAGTGCTTCAGGCGATGTTGAGGCAGGAACATCTGTTACTCCAAAGTTACGTGCAACATTTAATAAGAACGATGCAGGTGATTTAACAAAACTTGAAATATTAAAAGGTGGTCAGTCTGTAGGAAGTGGAACTGCTACACCTTATGATTATTCGGGCGAAGCTATTGTAATCGGGGACGAAACAGTTACATTTACTGCAAAAGCTACATATAACGAGGGGGCAATTAAAAATAACAACCTTGGTCAGCAGTCACCGAATGGTCACATTGCAGCAGGAAGTGTTACTTCTGGAAATTATAGTATTAATGGACGCAGAAATATGTTTTACGGAACTGGTGTTGGAGCAACACCTTCTCTGACATCTGATGTTGTTCGTGGTTTAGCTAATAAGAGACTTAATCCTACCCAGGGAACCGTATTTAACATTCCTATTGCAATCGGTCAGCAGTATGTTATCTTTGCATACCCTGCAACTCTTAGAGATGTATCCCAGGTGATGTACACAGAGACAAACGACACCGGAATGGCAAGTAGCTTTACTAAAACACTGGTAGATGTTGCTGATGCTCGTGGTGGTGAAAACGGCAAAAAGTCATATAAAGTGTACAGCTATTCTATGGCTACTCCTGCTGCTGCCGGAATGACATTTAAAGTCACTATTTAAATAAAATTTCAAAGGAGGAATAAAAATGGCTATAGAATCTAAATCTTTATTAGTTGCTGTAAAAGCGTTTTCCAGAGGTAATCCTCTTCCAATAGATGCATCTATGGTTTGGGATTCCCAGGCAGAAGCCGAGAGTTATGCAAAACAGCCTAACGCTTATAGCGGTCAGATTATTACCGCAAAAGTAGGCGGTAAATATAAAGCTTTTGTATTACAGGGCGAAAACGGAAATTGCACTATTGAACCTATTGGCGTAGATGCGTCTGCTGTAAAGCAGTATGTACAGGTAGGAACAAGACCAGAATCCGGACAGGAACAGGGTGTTATCTATATTGAAAACAATGTAGGTTATATTTGGAATGGTTCTGGATGGATTAAGGTATTTGCGGATGTTTCCACCTCTATTGCTGATTTCGAAAAGAGAATTGGTAAATTAGAAACTGATATTTCTACAAAAGCAAATATTGCAAATCCAAATTTTACAGGAACAGTAAAACTGGAAGGGAAAGAACTTGCTACAAAGGAATATGCTGATGCAATTGTTACTGCTGCTAAAACAGAGGTTCCTATCGTTATTGATGGTGATCACCCGTTCCCAAGTGAAGCTTACAAAGCAGGCCAGAAATATGTAGTGGCTCTGGCAGGTACATATCTTGGACAGAAATGTGAAGTCGGAGATGTAATTCTTATTACAAAAGATTACGCTTCTGGAAGTGCCGCTAATACAGATGGTATTGTGCTTCAGGCAAATATTGATGGTGCTGTTACAGGTGCAGATTCTTCTGTAGATGGAGAAATCGTAGTGTTCAGCGGTGCTACTGGAAAGGTTATTAAATCATCTAAGATTAATATGACTGCTCTTAATGATACAATCTCCAAAGTCCATGAACATGCTAACAAAGCAAAACTTGACACTTATGACAAGACACAGGCCGAATTACTTGCTACTGCCGCTGCGGATGCTCAGTCAAAAGTAGCCGTGTTAAAGAAAACAGTTGATGGCAAAGCTGATAAGGCTACTACTCTTGCAGGTTATGGTATCACAGATGCTTACAATAAAACAGAAATTGAAAGTAAGCTGAAGACAATTACAGACAATGTAAATACAAAAGTGGATGCCACTACAGTAGATACCAAAATTTCAACTGCTAAATCTGAAATCACTACTGCATACGAAGAGTCTATAGATGCAAAACTTAATGCAAAGGTTGGCAATCTTGGAGAGTCTGCAACAGTAGTAGAATTTGTCAATAAAGCTGTTGGTTCTGGTGGTGCAGACATTGCAGGTCAGATTGATAACGCTTTAAGAGAAGCAAAAAAATACACAGATGACGCATTAACAATTGTGGTATTTTAATATATGATTAGGAGGCAAGGTGATAATGACGGATGTGAAATCTATACTGTCTGTTATTGGAACAGTAAAAAGTCGCCTGCCTGATCTAGCTATAAAAAATGGTCAATTAATATTTGTTCAGGACAGCCCTACAATTGCCCTGGACTTTAATGGCAAGCGTACATTTTACAATGAGATTATAACTATATCAACTGAAGAACAGCGACAGGATATGTTAGCTCCTATATCCGGGAGTTATTATTTTGTCGTTGAATCAGCTGTTTTGTGGACTTATCAAACACAGTGGATACAGATTACAACAAAACCACAGGATATTATTTTTATCGGAACAAATCTTCCTGAACTTGGGAAAAAACAGACATTATATGCCGATAAAACCAATCATAATATTTCTGTATGGGATGATGATACATTATCCTATGAAATTATTGCAGATAAAACACAACGAATCAGTGAGGATGAAATAGCCTCACTGTTTTCATAAATAAGTATAGTAAAGGAGAATTTTAATTATGGCACAACAGAAATTTTTAGATTTAACAGGTTTAACATCTTATGATAAAAAGAGCAAAACCACTATGGATACAAAGGATGCTGCTACTCTTGCTTCTGCTAAATCATATGCAAATAGCCTTGGATCCAATTATGATCCTGCAGGTACAGCCCAGAGTAAAGTGGACGCTCTCGAAAAAGGACAGGTTACAACTAACAAGAATGATATCGCAACATTAAAAACAGGAAAAGCAGACAAATCTACAAGTTTAGCAGGTTATGGTATTGATGACGCTTATACAAAGGGACAGACAGACTCTGCTATTAAATCAGCTATTGCTAATTCAGGACACTTAAAGAGAACAATTGTAACTCAACTTCCTGAAGCATCCGCTGCTGATGAACATACAATTTACATGATCAAAAAATCATCTCCAGATGGAACCAATGCATATGACGAATATATGGTTGTTAATGAGTCGGGAACAAAGAAATTAGAAAAGGTTGGAGACTCCAAGGTTGACTTAACAAACTATGCAACCAAAACAGAAGTTCAGACTGCCAAATCTCAGGCGATCAGTACCGCTTCCACAGATGCAACAACGAAATCTAACAACGCTTTAGCGTCTGCAAAATCTTACGCTGATGGACTTGCAGAAAATTACGCTACAGCTGCTCAAGGTGCTAAAGCTGATACAGCACTTCAGAAAGCAAGTATCACATCCGGTGCTACAAATGGTTCTATTGCTGTTGGCGGTACAGATGTTGCTGTAAAAGGGCTTGGTAGTGCAGCTTATGTTGCTACTACTGCTTTTGATGCAGCTGGTGTTGCTGAAGCCAAGGTAAATGCTCTTTCTACAGGTCAGGTAACAACTAACAAGAACAATATCGCAACTTTACGTACTGATGTTGACAACCTGAAATCTACAACATACGTTGCTATCTCCACGGAAGAAATTGACGCTCTTTTTGCGTAATATGTTTCATGCTGTCGCATCAATTTAATGCGGCAGCATTTTTAATAAATAAAGGAATGAAAAATGAATGATATTAAATATTTAAACTACAATGGTCTAAGCCATATAAGAACCAAATATATTTCCAAGATTCAAAATGATCTTTCCAAAGTTTCAAGCGATCTGGATATTGCCAATCAATCTATTGAAGATATTGAACAGAAATTAAATGATACAAACAGTCCGACTGTATCTCAACTCTCTTCCCAATTGTCTTCTGTTTTTTGTGACATAGCAAAATTAAGCTTTCAACTAGATATAAAAGAGGTATTAGACACATCGGATTTAACTCATGTGATTGTAGATGAAATTGATTCAGAGGATTCCGTGGTTATTTTATCTGGTAAATATGGAAATAATAAAGTTTATATTTAATAAAAAAATATGAAAGAGGAAACAATAGATTATGGCAACAGGAACAATACATAAATTAGGTACATTGTATATTGATGGTAAAATTATTCCACGCTCAACAAAACCATGGCCCAGTTCCGCATCTGTCCAACCATCAGAAGGAAATTTATTTCAATTACCAATCTATGGATATGGGAAGAAGCCTACGATAGAAATAAGAGATACGGATGCAATCGAAACGAATCAGATACAATGGGTTGAAATTAATGATGGCTCTGATCAATTTCTGATTGCGGATAGAAATTTGTGTTCCAATATCACATATAATTTTTTAAAAGAAAATAAACTCAATAAATCATTAGGAGAAGGAAAAATCATTACAATTAATGGTGGAACATACGAATTATTTATGCTGTCCGCAGGAGAAAATAATAGCGTACAATCAGGAGTTGTTACAAATAATCAATGGGACAAATATGTCGGAAACTGTGCCGATTTTCAAGGACTACCCACTCCCACGGCGCAGGATATGCAAAACACATCAAGTACATATAATTTCAATACAACACATAATCAATTATGGAATTGGGCTGGTTGTTTTTCATGGTCAAATTATGAACATAGAAAAGATTTTACTACTGAAGCATCTGTCAGAGGTAATTTGGGAGCAAGAAAGTGGGATATTTATAATGCAAATTTTCAAGGGCCAGAACTGGGATGGCGGCCAGCACTTAAAGTATTAAGTTATAACCATCCACCAGAAGTCATACCAGACAGCAAATCTTTTGGAAATCTTTCTGAACCACAAAATATCTCATTTTCGGTATCAGATCCAGATGGTGATTATTTTAATGTCATGGTATATATAGATAATAACCAAAAAGAAGCATATACATCACAAACAGGAACTAAATATTATACTTTAGAACTAAGTCGATATTGGAGCGATTTAAATATCGGATCTCATAATATCGAAATATATACTGTAGATAATAGTGGATTAACCACTTCTAAAATCTACACATTTACCAAAACTAATGCAATCCCTACAATCACCCCTTCTTCGCAGTATCTTGGGTCTTTGACTCAACCAAAAGACTTTAATTTTACTATTTATGATGCAGACAATGATAAGATGACTCTTACTTTTAAAATAGATCAAGAAATATTGGAAACATGGTCACAACAATCCAATGGTCAAAAGACAGCCTCTATATTAACAAAATACTGGTCACGTACTACTATTGGATCACATACAGTTTATATTACTGCCACAGATCCATATGATAATAGTACCACGGCAGTATATACTTTCGACAAAAGCAATAATCCTCCTGTCGCACCAACAATTCTTTCTCCTTTAAATAATGAGCGAGTAAATTCTGATTTTTATGTAGAGTTTAATATTGGAAGAGATCCAGAAGGAGATGGTCAGTCAGTAAAGGTACAAATTGCAAATGATCAATCTATGACAAGCGGTTTACAGGAATTTACATCCATAGAAAAATATACAGGATCTTCATGGACACCTATTTCTGGTATCTTAACAAATAATGAGGCAGGCAGTAAATTAAGGACTCATATTACCGGAATCTCTTCTGGAGTAAAATATATTCGTATTTCATCTTATGCATCTGCAGCTAGTCAATATGTATACTCTTCTATCATCAAAATAAATGTTGGTGAGTCTTATCTCGAAATTATGACACATCCATCTACTTGCAAAACAATGCCGAACAAGATTATTGTATTATTAAGTCTCGTTGCAGGTTCCCAAACTCAGAAGATAATTTCAGTATGTAATAATGCAAATGACTCTGTGCCTACATGGGAAAACTATTCTCCTGATTCATCTGGACTTTATACATTTACGAACAAAACTAAAACAGCAAATGATTGGGCAGTTTCTGCAAAGGTAAAGGTTATAGCAAATGGTTATACTGGAGAAATTTCTCTGAGTGCAATCGGATTGGGGGTATTATAAATGCGAATCGTGCAGGAAACAAAAACAGCAAAATATCAAAGACAGCAGCAATTAAATGATACTGCCATCGGAGAATTATCTATGGCTATTGCACAGATAATGGCAAGAAGTAATAGGAACATTTTTAATGAAAACAGTAAACTGGTAAAGACATGGGTACGGTTGGTGCAGTCTGGACAGTACAAAGAAGTTCCAGAAATCGGGAACCTAAAAGAAATTGTATATGATAGTTTAAACACCAACCAAGAATAACATGAAATATTAAAGAGTAAATGTGAGTTATTTATTATACCGCATTTACTCTTCTTATATAAAGGAGAGGAAAATGAAAGAAAATGCATTTTTAGATAAAATAGGATTATCACATCTGATAGATAAACTAAATTCATTGTTTGCATATAAAAATCATTCCCATTCACCTTTGAATTTTACTGGTGCAACTTATGAATCTTATGACGGATCGACAAGCAAATCAATCCATATTCCGTCTTATTCAGTTATGCAAGGCGCAACTCAATCTTACAGCGGTTCTTCAGGGCTTGTACCTGCACCTGAAAAGGGAGAACAAGATTTATTCTTAAAAGGTGATGGAACATATGATTCGCCGCCAAATACAACTTATGGGAATGCTACTGAGTATAATAATGGATTAATGTCTTCAACGGATAAAGCAAAGTTAAATGGAATTGCATACAATGCAAATAATTATACGCATCCAAGCCATTATTCAAAAACGTCAGGCTTGTATAAAATCACAGTTGATTCATTAGGGCATGTATCATCTGCAACATCTGTTACAAAATCAGATATCACAGCCCTTGGAATCCCAAGCCAGGATACAAACACATGGACTCCATTACAAGGATCTACCTCTTATTATGACGGTTCAGCCGGATATGCTCCTGCACCGAAAGCCGGATCCGCCAATAGGTATTTACGATGTGACGGTACGTGGGAAGTTCCACCAGATACTAATACTACGTATAGTCTGGCTAGTTATTACACAGATGGATTAATGTCTTCCAGTGATAAAAATAAGCTGGATGGTATATCATCTGGTGCGAATTATTACACTCATCCTACTTACTCTTCAAAATATTCTGGACTATACAAAATAACCGTAGATTCAACTGGACATGTATCTGGAGCATCTGCTGTTACCAAAAATGACATTACTGCTCTCGGTATACCTGGACAAGATACCAATACCACGTATGGATTGTCCTCATATTATAATGATGGTTTGATGCGGAGTTTAAATAATAATACAAGCCAGTTTATGAGAGGCGATGGTAGTTGGAGCGATATTCCAACATCAACATCCGGAAAGTATACAGCATCTCAGGGATTTACCTGCGGATCTGTTACAGATAATTTTAAGAATAAGGTATTATGGGCCGGAGCTTTATGGCCAAGCAGTGAACACAGTTTGTCATTAAGCGAATATGTGACAGACCAACCTCACGGAATTGTTTTAGTATTTTCAGTATATGAGAATGGTGCAGCAGCTGATTGGGGCTTTAGCACATTTTTTGTACCTAAAGAATAGGTAAAAAAACATACGGAAAGGGAATGGACTTTCCAATGGGTACGACTACATTTGGAGTTTGTGCAAATAAATATATTTATGTCGGTAATTCTGCTATTCGTGGGAATGATACCAACAAAATGTCTGGAACTGGAGCTTCTGGAATCAAATACGAGAATGGTTACTATGTTTTAAGGTATGTCTTAGGCGTATAAGATCAAATTTTATATGCAATTCCCCATATCTGATCCCGTATCCTATATATCAATGTAATTTTATTTTCAACCTCACATTCTTCATCCAAGTACATACAAGAAAATATAATCTTTGTCACTTCTTCATTTGATTTTACGACAGAAATGATTTTATATCTTTTATCTGCATGTTGAAAATACAATGGTCTTATTTGTCCACAAGGATTAAAAGATGCAATTACAGATATAGGAACGATTCCTGAATCATTATCTAACATGGGCTACTCTCCTATTATTTTATTGATTCCATTATATAAACAGCAAAACAATATGTCAAACGACAAAGGAGGAATTTATTATGGAACAGATTATTACTAATTATGTAAAGCCAGAACTTTTAGTGTTGGTTATTGTACTATATTTCTTGGGTATGGGGGTAAAACACGCACAGACTATTAAAGATAAATACATTCCGTATATCTTAGGTGCTTGTGGCTGTTTACTTTCTGCAGTTTATGTAATTGCAACCTGCCCTCTTGGAACTGTACAGGAAATTGCAATGGCGATCTTTACTGCTATTGTACAGGGCATTCTTGTTGCAGGGCTGAGTACATATGTCAATCAGATTATAAAGCAAACAAAGAAAACTGAATAAGGTTAAAGTGAATCATGTAGAGAGTCTGAAACAGGCTCTCTATTTTTTTAAACTTAATATGGAGGAATAAGCATGGAAATCAAAGGAATTGATGTGTCTTCATGGCAAGGAAACATTGATTGGAAAACTGTAGCAGATTACGGAATGGGCTTTGCAATTTTAAGAATTACGGAAAAGGGTAATGTTGTCGATAACACATTTGAAGCTAATTATAAAGGCTGCATTCAGCATGGAATTCCCGTTGGTGTTTATAAATATAGCTACGCCAAAACTGTAGCAGAATCCGAGCAAGAGGCGAACAGTGTACTTAAAGTTTTAGATAAACGCAAATTAAATTTCCCAGTCTTTCTCGATTTGGAGTGGTCTGAACAAAGAAAGCTTGGAAGTGCAGCTGTAGAAAAAATCGCTTTGGCATTTTTAAATAAAATTCATTCAGCAGGATACAAAGTTGGAATTTACTGTAACGTGGACTGGTATCAGAATGTACTAACTGAAAGATTAAGAAAATACGATAGCTGGATAGCCAGATATCCTGCCAATGACACGGGAGATCTGCAAGAAAGATTACGTCCTGATTTTGGTATTGGATGGCAGTACAGCTCTAAAGCTACTATTCCAGGAATCTCAACTAAAGTAGATAGAAATGTGTTCTATAAAGACTATACAAAAGAAAATAATAATCAAAAACCACAGGAAGGAGGAAAACCAATGGTTACTAAAGAACAAGCTATTAATGGAATGATTAAAGTTGCCGAAGGAGAAATTGGCTATCTTGAAAAAAGGACTAACGCACAGCTTGACAGTAAGACTGCAAATGCCGGATATAACAATTATACTAAATACTGGAGGGATATTGCTCCATCATATCAGGCCCAGCCATGGTGCGCCGGATTTGTATCTTGGGTATTTATGAAGGCTTTTGGACTTGATACTGCAAAGAAACTTTTAAAACATTGGCCTTATGTATACTGTCCTACTCTTGGAGCAAAATTCACAAAATATGCAAATCCGCAGGTAGGTGATATTGTTATCTTTTATCGTGGTGGAACATTTGCACATACTGGTATTGTTACAGCAGTACAGGGGGATAAATTCTGGACTATTGAAGGAAATACATCTGGTGCTTCTGGTATTGTAGATAATGGTGGCGGTGTATGTAAAAAATCTTATTACAACTCTAATCTTCCAGGAACAAAGTTCTGTAGACCTGATTATTCTATTGTCACTTCTGTAAACTCATCAACAGATACTCCTATCACTCCATCTAAAGGATATCTTGAAATTGGTGATTCTGGTGCAGATGTAAAAGCTCTTCAGCAGAAACTGAATAAGCTTAGAATTAAAGATGATGCAGGTAGAAAACTTGAAGAAGATGGAGAATTTGGATCTGCAACACAGCAGTCCGTGATGCGATTCCAAAAAAAATATGGTCTTGAAGTGGATGGTAAAGCAGGGAAAAATACTATTAATAAACTAGACGCTCTAATTGCCTCTCAGGGCGCTTCTAAACCTTCAGGCTTTAAATCCTTCGTTGGAGCTTGCACAACTGATAATACAGGCGTATACGCAGCTAAAACAGGCAATGATAAGCTTGGCACATATCCAAAACTGAATCGTGGTAATCTTGTAGATGTTATTAATCAGTCTGGAAACAGATATCAGATTAGGATTGCAAATAAATATACTGGATGGATTGACAAATCACGAATTGTTACACCAAATAAACTCAACTCTACTCCTGCTGCTTCTAAATATCCTTTTGTCGGAGAATGTACTGGAAACGATGTAAATGTTAGAAAGAATGCAGGAACTAATTATGCCCCTATTGCTGAATGGCCACAGCTTGATAAAACAAACCGGGTAGATGTTCTTGGTTCTAAGAAAGGGACAGATGGGAAGGTTTGGTATAAAGTACGAATCCAGAGAAAATATATTGGATATGTTCGTAGCGACTATATCAAAAAGGTATCATAATTTGACGGAATAGAAAGGACTGGTGAATATGTTATGGTTATTGCTGCGGCAGAAACCTTACAGGAAATACATAAAATTGGGGAGTATGAAGCCATACTCTCCTTTATTCTGATAGCATCATTGATCGTTTTGGTGGTATTAGGAATACAAAAAGCATTAAAGGCTTTTGGACTGACTACAAAAAATGATTTATACAAAAAAGAACAGGAAGAACGTATCAATCGACTGTCTGATCGTGTGGAAAGAATTGATAAACGTACACAGAATTATGAGCAACGTTTAGATGAATATGCAGATAACTTTTACAATAAGCAAAAAAAATATCATGGCCAAACTCTCGAAGTACGAGAAGAACTTAGAAATGAGCAACTGTCTTTAAAGGATGATGTACATAAACTCACTGAATTATTTGAGAAGTACATGGAAAAAGATAACGAACGTACAGTTGTCACGTTGCGAGCTTCATTATGGCGTTTACATGGAGAATTTGTCAAGCAGGGATTTATTACTCCAGCTTCTTTAAAAATATTTATGGAAATGGGGAAAATATATGAAGCGGCTGGCGGGGATGATATTTACCATGAAAAACTCAAACCAGAAGTTGAAGCATTGGAAATCCGATATCCGGATGGCAGTATTTACACAAAGATCTGATCATAAAATTTATGGGACATAGCAAATTATACTATGTCCCATTTTTTTACTTTTAACTTTCATTTGCTTTATTTAGCTTCTGATAAAATTTTTTCTATGTCTTCAGGAGTTAAATTTTTTTCTTTCATAAGTGCAACGAGAGATTTCATCTGCTGCTCTTCTTTGTCTTTAAGTTCCTGTTTTTCTGCAACAGCAAGATCTTTAATTAATTCTTTCTTTTGCACTCTTAAAGATTTGATTTCATCGGTCTTTGCAGTAATAGCTGCGTCAATATTAGCAATTTCTAATCTGATTTTTTCCGGTAATAACTTTACAACTCGTTTTTGTCCTCTTGGCATAAAATTTCCTCTATTTTTTAACTACCAATCGGTATGCGGCTCGGATTATGGTAACTATTTGTGGTAAATGTTTTTTTAAAGCTTGAAATGCATTGATTTTAAAGCATTTTTCAATACATTTACCCCTTCATTACGAGTGAAGTGCTCTACCGACTGAGCTATTCCAGCCTGTGACAACGGAAATCAAAGATTTTCCTTTATTTCCGCATGTTATAAGGGTTTTTAGCAGATTTTCCAACTGGTTAAGTATTACTTCGCTGTACCTTATAATACCATCTAATGTTATTCTAACTATGGTAATTTCTTTCCTGCTTTTACCCTATTTACTTTTACCATAGTTTTCATTATAGTTATGGTAAAAGTACAACGTGTTCTCCAAACACATTTATTATCTTAATGCACAAATATAAGATTGTCAAGTAAAATTAAAAAACTAATCAGCTATTGCGAACATACGTTTTGGATGATTGGAGGTATGATGCAATGGCAAGTCGAAGAAAAAATGGAGAAGGTTCATGGGGAACCAAAACAATTAATGGAATCAAATATAAATTCTACAAAGATGTAAACGGTAACTATTTCTACGGAAAAACCAATGCAGAAATCAACGCCAAAAAGGATGCTTATTACGAAAAGTATAAAGATGCTAAGAAAAGTCTTAAAAACAAACTATTGTAGACAAAAGCAAAGAAGTAAGATCTCAGACTTTCGGCGGTGGAATACTTAAATGGCTCAAAAAGGAAAAATTTTCGGAAGTAAAAAGATCTACTTATGATGGATACGAAGATTGTATTATGGGGGAAAGTATAGGATATGATGGTTATAGATTGGCTGATAAGCGCAAATGAGCCTGTAAAAAAATCTCTGTAAATTAAACACTATAAAGGTCTTCTATGATAAAATATATTAAATCATAGGAGGCCTTTTATTATGGCAAACAGAAAAAAAGAAGTTTACAAACCAAAACCGATGACAGAAGGAAAAAGAAATCTTATTCAGGGACTACTCCAGGAATACGATATCCAATCAGCTGAGGATATTCAGGAGGCACTTAAAGATCTGCTTTCCGGAGCCCTTCAAGATATGCTTGAAACAGAAATGGACAATCATCTTGGATACGATCGTTATGAAAGATCTGGTGAGCCTAATTACCGTAATGGAACAAAGTCTAAAACTGTTCGTAGTAAATACGGTGAATTCGAAGTAGATGTACCTCAGGATCGCCAAAGTTCTTCTGAACCGCAAGTGCTCCCAAAACGTCAAAAGGATATTTCTGCGATTGGTGATAAGATTATTGCAATGTATGCCAAGGGGATGACTACACGGTAGATTTCAGAAACCATAGAGGATGTTTATGGGTTTGAAGTCAGTGAAGGAATGGTATCCGGTATCACAGATATGCTCCTTCCAAAAATCGAGGAATGGCAGAACCGTCCTTTGTCACCTGTGTATCCAATCGTTTTTATTGATGCTGTGCACTTCTCTGTACGGGATGATGGTGTGATCAGGAAGCTGGCAGCATTGTGGTACTTGGAATCAATGAAGATGGCATGAAAGAAGTCTTAAGCATTATAGTGGGCGAAAATGAAAGCAGTTCAATATATCCAGCTTCTTCAAGCAAATGGAATCCCGGTACACCCACCATAGTAATTAAATTTTCCTTAAAAGTTGCATCTGCGTTGGGGCATTGTTCCTTTACATGCTCGTATACATGAAAAGCAAACTGTGATTTCGCTTGTCCTATTTTAGCAAGTTTATCCTTGAGATAATCAATCTTTCCTTGAAAAGTCAAAGTTTTTTTACGAATGTATTTCAAATAATTTGCGTTGCCCCAGATATCAGGTTCATCTACATTCCGCATATCAAAAACACCAATAACAGGCACATCCTGAAAAGTTGCAATTTCACCTGGATTAACCGTCTTCCCTTTGAGTATTCTTGATCGAATACATCATGCTCCAGTGCATAAACTTTTCCGGTGTGATAATCAATCATTTCCATGTAAGCTTTGTGATCGGAAGAGTATTT
>ERZ779870.278-NODE-278-length-60412-cov-13.8339_pt1 | contig 60412 bp, 57 predicted proteins | sample MGYA00511247_ERZ779870 | MGnify/ENA primary metagenome ERZ779870 (study PRJEB29588, sample SAMEA2149068) | human gut metagenome | biome: human gut; feature: human-associated habitat; material: faeces | place: Denmark | collected 2008/2010 ...
CGGGCGGATTCGGGACTTTCACCCGTTAGAAACGTGCGCCGCCAGGCGCACCACGAAAAAGGAGCTTTGTCCCTTACGGAACTCAGCTCCTTCCATTCAGCTATTTTTATCTGTTTTCAGTTCTGTTCCTGCCACCATAAGCACAGCTGCCAGAATACAGAAAATTCCCGCCACAGCTTTTACAGTTATGGCCTCTCTATAGACGACAGCTCCTACTATAATACTTGTCAATGGTTCAAATGTAGAAAGCATGGAAGCGCTGGCAGCTCCTATCAGTTTTGTTCCCATCTGAAAAAAAGTGGATGCCAGACATCCCGATACTGCACCAAACAAGCACATAAAAAGAAGACATCCATAAGACAAATTCCAAACCATATTGCGGGTAATCAAAACCACAAGAAAAACTTCAGCAGCCCCTATCACAGACAGCCAGGCCGCCAATTTAACTGGATTCATGGCCTGCAGTCCAGAGCCGTCCAGGTATACGATGTACGCGGCAAACGTCAGTGCAGAGGCAAATGCCAGACCAAATCCTGCTGCCCGAATCTGTTCTCCTGAATTTCCCAAAAAGAAAATTCCCAAAAAGCACAAAACACAGCTTACTCTCTTCACCCATCCCATTTTCTCATGGAGAAATATCATACTCCCAATCAGCACCAGAATAGGATACACAAAATGAACCGTAGTAGCAACACCCGATGAAATATAATTATAAGAAGCATACATCAAAAGCGGCGTAAAACTGTAACCTTGGGAACAGAAAATCAATTTTTTCAGTTCCTCTCCCGTTACTTTAATTGTCTGTTCTGGATGAATCACCTTAAAAACAAGCATCATTCCCACAGCCGTAACAGCCAGCCTTACCCACGTTATCATAAATGGGTTTCCGCCCATTCCATAAATCGTTTTTGAAAACAACGGATTAAAACCAAACATTACAGCCGAAAACACAGTCCAGCCAATCCCCTGCAATTTTTGAGTTTTTCTTTTCATTCCATTCGCCCGCTTTATACCAGTGTCTGCCCCGCTAATTCAGGCAGGGCAGACATAAAATCATTTCCTTATTCACCTTTTGCATGCGCGCGCCTTCCAAAGAAAATGCCAAGGCCGCACAGAAGAGCCAGCAGGAGCCAGCTGTATACATATGTAAACAGCGGACGGCTCATTACAAGAGTCATAAATATTACAGTATACTGCAGCTGAAAGCTGTAACCCAGGGTAGAGGATGTGGTAATATTAATCGCTCCATTTGTCTTTGCATCCGGGTCTACAACTTTTAGCAGCATAAGACCTGTCTGAAGATTTCCGCATGACTGTCCAAAAAGACCTATTCCCGTCTCAAACTGCCCATTCCTGTGTAAAATCACCTTGCCAAGTACAAAGCACAGCCAGTATGTCACAAAGATCATGGCGATTGATTCTAGGAGCATTGGAATTCCCCATGTTACAAAGATAGACGTATTCGTCAGACACAGGTTTGCTACAATCATATACTCTAAAGCAGCTCCTGATATCCTGTTAATAGTCGGGCGATCCATCATATCCATAACTCGTTTGTTTTTATTTGTAAGTAACGTAAAAACAAGAGAAAACATCAGACAAAATGCAAATAAAGGCACCTTAGACCAGAAATCCGAAATCTTCAAAAACACGTTTCGAATCAGATATCCGCAAGTAATGGTAAAACCTACCATCATAAGCTGTGATGCCAGAGGGTCAAGAGCAGATGAAACGCTGACGCCCTTTCCAATCGGCTTTCTGCTATCCGGCTCATCATATCCAATCAGCTCATTTTTAGGCATTTCATCTGGTTTCATCCCAATCGTAGTTTTTCCTGCTCTCGCAGCGCGGTTAATAATAATCATTCCTCCGATAATACCCGAAAGAATCCCAATTGTAGCGAATGTTGCCGCTACGTCAGAACCTCCTGTCATGTAACCAGCATCATCAAAAATCTGCCCTGCAGGAATTGCCAAACCATGACCACCATAAAATCCCAACACTGGAAGAATTCCAAATCCAACTGGAATTCCAGGAATAATAAAACTTAAAAGGAAGGCAATGGACAATCCCACGACCACTTGCATCTGGTGAATAGTACCTGCCAAAAAATAGGTCTGCACCGCTCCCCCTGTAGTTTTCTCCAACTTCTGTCCTAAAAAGGAACACGAAAAAACAATGCAGGAAAGCACGCCCGTCCATTGTCCCAGAGAATCAGAATGCGGAAGGTAAATCGGAGAGACTTTTCCCAGAACCTGAGGGCCTAAAAGAAGTCCTAAAGCCCCTGCAATTAAGGCAACCGGAATAAACCATATCTGTAAAATCTTAATTTTTCTTCTCATCCAGTATGCAAGTACCATCAGTATGCTGAGATATGAAAAATCCATCAGAACATCCATCAATGTCATATACGTTCCCCCTCTCATTTCCTTTTTGATTTTCTGAAACTTTGCTAACTATACGCAGTATAGCTCTGGTCTGCGATCCTTTATAGACGGCAGTTTTTTTCTGACCTCAGCAATCCGTTCTGTATCTACATAAACAGGAATCAGATCTTCTCTTTCATTGCCTGATGCAACCGGAACACCCATTGGATCTACCGCAACACTTTCTCCTAGATATCTTGGCCCACACTGATCACAGGCCAGCAGATAGACTGTGTTTTCAATTGCCCTGGCTGTAATCAAGCTGCGAAAATGCAGACTTTTCAAATCTCCCTTGACCCAGGCAGTAGGCATAACAATAATTTCCGCCCCTCTCATCGCCTGAATTCTCGCCACCTCTGGAAATCTTACTTCATAGCAGACAAATAAGCCTATTTTTCCAAACGGTGTTTCTATCGGTTCAAAAAGATTTGCGCCCGGTTTAACATTTTCTGATTCTTTTGTCCCAAACGCATCATATAAATGTGTTTTTCTGTAAGCCTTTACCACCTCTCCTTCCCCATTCAAAACCAGAACTGTATTATAATTTCTGTCATCTGTACTATCCTCTACAGCCTCTCTCATGCCAAAGATAATCCAAATACCATACTGCTTTGCCATATGCTTCATTCCATTTACAAAGGAACCATCCAACGGCTGGGCTGACGAAAGAATCTCTTCTCTTCCTGTTCCAGCTGGAAAGCTGCACATAAATACCTCCGGAAAAATCATACAGTCAGGCCTGTACCGCTCCGATGCCTCTTTGATCGCCTTCTCCGCTTTCATTAAATTTTGGTTCGGATCTGGATGAGATTGGAGCTGCGCCATTACAAATGTTGACTTCATAAAACCTCCCCCTCATATCTGCTATGTCAATACATGATCATTCTCTACTTTTCCAGAAAATTTTTCACAAAACCTTCTAATGTTTCCAGAAGCACTTCTACTGCAGCTTTTCCTTTCTCTGCACTAGCTGCAGTTGCATCTCCTAATAGGCCAGAATCTGTCTGTTCACTATACAGCCAGGACTTTGTAATTCCTGCATATGCATCTGGCTGAATCGGTGTTTTCACAGCCTTTTCCATATGAACCAATTCCGGATATAAATACAGCAGAACAGAAGTCTGAGCTTCGCCGGCATGGGCATGAGGCTTTTCTGTCTCCCAAATTCCACGTTTGTCTGTAATAATTGGAAGATACTGCCATACGCCAATGGTTCCATATTTAATGCCATATTTTATTCTGGCATCCTCCAAAGTCTCATGAAGAGGCTGGTTGTTTCCAAGATGATTATTTACAATAAAAATATTTTTAAATCCCAAGCGTACAAAATTTTCAATCAACTCCCGATATACAGTTCTCAAGGTTTCTGAGCTTATGGCAATAGTTCCCGGAAATGTCGTTAACGTCTTAGACTGTCCTACCTCCAGACACGGACCAACAATTCCATTTACTCGTTCTGCCAGCAGCTCTGATACTCGTTTAGCTACTAAAATATCCGCTCCCATCGGATTCTGGGGTCCATATACCTCACAAGCCCCTGATGGTAAAATCACGGTTTTTGCAGTTTTTCTTCTTTCCTCAAATTCTGTCCAGGACATATCGCGTAAATTGTAAGTCATGTTTTATCCTCCTTTTCTTTTTAATGACATACACTGTGTTTTCTTACTTACATAAATACGCAATTTATATGCCAGTTTCTATTCTTGCCAAAGCCCCCGCAAAAACCCTGTATTTTAGCTGTTTTCTGTAATTCTGCACTATTTTTATGGAGTCCCATATTTAAGACAAAACCAGCAGCAGTCTCATAATCGAGACTCTTGTTCTCGATTATGAGACTGCTGCTGGTTTTTCTTATTTCTGCTTTAATTTTCTATAATAACTGGATATACCTATTCCTAATTGGTTGCAGATTTCCCCAACCTCTTTTTTACTGGGATGTCCGCCATACCGCGCCGCGTACTCTTCCAAAACCTCTCGTTCTTTTTCTTCCAATATCTCTTTCAGGGATCTTCCAAAAATTTCTCTCTTTCCACTATCACAACATATCTTTTCGCCAACGCAGAGGTGAAAATTCTGTCTAGCACTTAAGTTTTTAATGATTCTGCTCGGTATACTGGATTCTGACAGATATGCCCCCGATTCAAATGTCATCATATATTCAATACAATTCTCCAGCTCCCGCACATTACCAGGCCAGTCATATTCCTGCATCTGCAGAAAAGCGCTGTCTGAAATCCCACGAACTTCCTTCTGAAGAATCGTATTGTACTTGCTGATAAAATATCTCGATAAAATATAAATATCTTCTTTTCTTTCTCGAAGTGGAGGAATATTAACCGAAATAGCACAAAGGCGATAATACAAATCTGCTCTGAATTCTTTTGTATGAATCATCTCCTCCAAGTTCCTGTTTGTAGCAGCAATAATTCTAACATCAATATCAACCGGAGCAGAACCGCCTACAACATCTACTTTCCGCTCTCCTAAAACTCTTAACAGCTTTGCCTGAAGAAACAGCGGCATTTCACCAATTTCATCTAAAAACAGCGTGCCATGATTTGCCAGAAGAAATTTCCCTATTTTTCCTCCCTTTCTTGCTCCGGTAAAGGCACCGTCTGCATATCCAAACAGTTCGCTTTCCAAAAGTGTCTCAGGGATCGCTGCACAATTGACAGACACAAAAGGCTGATCTTTCCGGCTGCTATGGAAATGAATTCTTCGAGCAAACAATTCTTTACCTGTTCCACTTTCCCCTGCAATCAAAACACTGAAGGAATTTTTTGCTATAATCTCTGTTCGCCTGACTAAATCGCTCATTTTCTGACTGAAGAAAATGATTTCCCTATCTGCATGGCTATTATCATCATTCTGTGTAATACAATTCTGAATTTTAGAAAATGGGCAGACTACGCACAGTACTGTATCGTTTCCATCATCTACAGGATAAGTTGTAATCTGAAGAGAATATTGAATTTCGCTAATAGTCCTGTGAATTTCTGTGGTACGGGGCTGCCTGTTGTCCTCATGTCTTGCTTCTCTCGCACAGTTCACTACATCCATCAGAAGACGATTTCTTATCTCCTCTTCTTCAAAATGCAGTGCGTTCTCCGCATAACTATTAATCTGCAGAATTTTATCATCCTTTGAAAACAGGATAATACCATCTTGGATGGTAGAAATAACCGAATGGAGCTGTTCGCTAATAATCCTTTCCTGTTCATAAGCCGCTAATTCTTTTAATTTACTGGAAATCAGGTCCGACAAAATGCCAAGGTACTTTAATAATTGCTTTTTTCGTGTCAGCAGCGTTTTTTGCTGTATTTCATCAAATGATGAGATTACAATAACGCCTTCTATTTCCTGTTCCCCAAAAATAGGGTACAAAATCAAAGAATAGTATGCGCTTCCAGAATAGTCACTTAGTTTTGACCAATTATTAATATATTCCTCTGTATTCTCTACAATCATAGGCTCTCCAGATTGGATCACCCGATAAGTATAGCTGTTTTTCCACCGAGTCGTCACATTCCCCTTCTCATCATATGCCATAATATCTGATTGCCAGTAAGAACCCGTCCAGGCAATTCTCTCAAACGGTTTAGCATTCAAAACAGTCATATCCAAATTTAAAACAGAAGAAAACGATTCCAGCAGCATATCCAGATACTGCTTCATATCACCCAGCTTCATATATACCCCCACAATGCAAAAATCTCCCCGGCATTATCCCGGAGAGATCAGTAATTCTTTATTATTTTAATCCGCACATTCTGCTTTGAATGCTCTTCACAGACGTTACCCTTGCAGTTAACTCGGCCCAGGCTCCCTCGCGGCACACGAGAGCTTCCACTTAGTGCTGCTGCATTCCTGCCCTGACACGGTTCATGGATTCCCATTGCGCAAGACCCAAACTTCAACGCCACTTACAAGGGGCGGCTCTGCAAACAAGCACCCTGGGCAGAATATCACCCCTGCTATAGCGGATTGCAGGTACAGGGCACCGCTAACTCCCCGGCTGTGCGGAATCTTTATGACATAATTATATTTTATCAGCTAATTCAGTATACACGGCAGGGGAGGTTTTGTCAAGACCGCCTGAAGGAACCGAACATAATCTGCAAACTGTCCATTTACTCCCATCCAAATTCATAATATAATAAAAAATACAGATACTTTTCAGAAAAACATTCAGTTTCCCCACTCGAGGAGCACGCATATGAATGACAAAACCATGTTCAATCTGACCTATGGCCTGTTTGTTCTGACTGCCAGCCTGGACGGCAAAGATAACGGCTGTATCATCAACACTGCCGGACAGGTAACAGCTGTCCCAAACCGAATCAGCATTGCGGTAAATAAGAGCAATTTCACCCATGATATGATTCTTGCTTCCGGAAAATTTAATGTTTCTATTTTAAGCGAAGAGGCTGATTTCTCTATTTTTAAGCGGTTCGGCTTCCAGTCCGGCCGTGACGTCAATAAATTCGACGGCTATGAACACGCTGTCCGAGGTGAAAACGGAATTTATTATGTGACAGAAGGTACTAACGGTTTTATTTCCGCACAGGTCGAAACTACTCTGGATCTGGGAACCCATACCCTGTTCATCGCAGGGGTAACTGACATGGATGTTTTAAGCGACATTCCGTCCACAACCTACACCTATTACCAGAACCACATTAAGCCAAAGCCGCAGCCAAAGACAGAAAGCGAGAAGGGCGTTACCATCTGGCGCTGCCGCATCTGCGGCTACGAATACAAAGGCGACGTTCTTCCAGATGACTTTATCTGTCCCATCTGCAAGCATCCGGCCTCTGATTTTGAAAAAATTACCAGCTAAACCAACCGGATCAGCTGTAAACGCAGCAGGATCTCAGGCGGCTTTCAAAAATAAATGAGGCCCCTCATCTTAACAGATTAACAGACAAAAAAGCGCCGTTTTCCCACACGGTAAACAACCAGCTGGAAACGGCGTTTTCTGTTTTTACATACGCTTTTCTGCTTTTCGCTTTTTTGATTCTCGCTTTATTACTCCTGCTCTTGCTCGTTCTGCTGCTCTTTTTTTCGTTCTTTTTTCTTCTCCCGCAGCTCCCGGAAGAAGTCCTTCAGCATCTGGGAACACTCCTCCCCCAGCGTTCCCACCTCTGTCTCCACCTGATGGTTAAAGCCGTCTTCATGAAGCAGATCTAGCACTGATCCGGCGCAGCCGGCCTTGGGATTCATACACCCTATCACAACCTTCGGTATCCTGGCCTGGACAATCGCTCCCGCGCACATAGGGCAGGGTTCCAGGGTCACATACATGGTGCATCCCTCCAGACGCCAGTCGCCCATAGCGCGGCACGCTTTTCGTATCGCAATAATTTCCGCATGAGCCAGCACATTTCCGTCTGTGGTTCTCCGGTTATAGCCTCTTCCTATGATTTTTCCTTCATATACAATCACGCACCCAATCGGAACCTCTCCCAGCTTCCAGGCTTTCTTGGCCTGCCGGACAGCTTCCCGCATACAGCGCTCCTCTTCTGTCAGTTTTTTCATTCCATTCTCCTGTTTTCATTTTCCCTATTTTCCATTAAGTATAGACCACAGGGCCTCTCTCTGGCAATAGCTGAGAAATAAAACGCAGAGAAAGGGACGAAAAGGATGAATCCCGGATCCACTTGGCCGGCCGCCTGCTGATATGGTATAATAGGAGTACTTAGCGAATACGAGCCGCAGGCGAAGTATGAGGTTAGTACGAGTCATACCCAGACACTTAGCGAGGTCTTTTCGAGCTTAGTGAATGTGGTATAATATGAACACTTGGCGAGGTTTTTCACGAGTCTAGTGAGAATATATACCAGTTCCACAACATGATCCATTGGAGGTTTTACCATGAATATATGCGGTTTACAAAAAACAACTCTTCTCGACTATCCAGGCCGCGTGGCCTCCACTATTTTTCTAGGCGGCTGCAACTTCCGGTGTCCCTTCTGCCACAACAGCGATCTGCTGGACGGCTGCGCAGAGCATCCCTTCTCCGTGCCGGACGTACTGGCCTTTCTGAAAAAACGTTCCAATGTTTTGGAAGGAGTCTGTATTACAGGAGGGGAACCGACCCTGCATCCGGAATTGGAGGATTTTATCAGAAAGATACGTTCGCTGGGACTGGCTGTTAAGCTGGATACCAACGGCTTCCGGCCAGAGGTTCTGAAACGCCTATGCGGACAGGGCCTGATCGATTATGCCGCTATGGATATCAAAGCGGGCCGGGCAAACTATGGCCGGGCCTGCGGCGTACCGGGAATCAGCCTTGCGCCTATTGAAGAAAGCGTTTCCTTTCTGCTTTCAGGGGCTGTTCCCTGCGAATTCCGCACGACGGTTGTCAGAGAACTCCACTCCGAAGAGGATTTCATTGATATCGCTCAGTGGATCAACGGCTGCAGCTCCTATTTTCTTCAGTCCTACCAGGATTCCGAAAACGTTCTCACTCCCGGTTTTTCAGCCTGCTCCAAGGAAGAACTTCTGCACTATCTGGATATTGTCCGTCCCTGCGCCAAAACCGTCAAACTGCGCGGAGTCGATTAGAAAGCCATGCCTTTTCTAATTTCCCACCCGCACGTCTGTATACCAGTATCCAAAACATTCGTCCCCTGACGGCTGTTTTTTTGACATAATAAAATCAGAAAATCCAAACATGGATGCCATATATTTTTCATTGGAAGAATAATGCCCCGGGACTCCCAGGAGATATCTGGGCTCCCCGCCAGGATTTTCCAATCTCGCTAAAATCAAATACCGATAGCTGTAGTACCCGTGGAGCAGAAAACTGTTATTTCCAAAAATCCAGGCCTCTCTGGGAAGAAGACCGATATCCTGGGGTTTGATCGTCAGAATTTCACAGCCAGGTTCATAGTCAAAAGCCAGTATTTTAGGGTACTTCCGTCTCAGTCTGGCCCACATTCTCTGGTGGCTGCATCCGTCGTCCAGCTCGTGAAGAGGAATAAACGCTCTGTCGTCCGCTTTTATGGTAGCTTCCGTTTTGCAGTCCCGGTTAAGGCCTCTTGGAGCCGCCAGGTTTTCCGCCCACTCTCTGGCGCTCATTCCCCCGTCCGGTCTGCGGCGCGAACGCGGGCGGGCGCTTCGCCGGTCTGTCCTGGCTTCCGTTCTGGCTTCCGTCATAGCGTCTGTTTTGCCTTCCGTCATAGCCTCTGTTCCGGCTCCTGTTCCAGACAGCGCATGGGAAGAAACTGTCCGGATAGGCGGCAGAGTATTCTGACAAAGCAGCCTCTCCCGTATACTGTTTTTCTCCTGCTCCCCTGCTTCGTCTGTTTTTCCCGCTCTTTCCGGCGCTGTCTGTGCCGCTTCCACATTTACTCTTCTTATCTCTTCTTCTGGCTCCTCCCCCTTTGCCCGCTTGTTTTTCTCCTCTGTCTCCCGTTTTGTTTCTTCCTCTTCCTTCTCCTGTTCTGCCCTGGGCCAGAGCTCTTCCGTTGTTGTTTTCTCCTCTTCCCCCTCTATTTTTTCCTCTACCGGCTTTATTTCTTCCTCTTCTTCCTCCGGCTTCTCCGCTTCTGGCTTCTGTTCTTCCTTCTCTGGACGCCCGGCCTCTTTCTCTTGCTTTTCCAGCGCTTCCTCCGCTTCGCTTTCCGGTCCTATTTCTTCTGCCTGGTCCGCCCGCTCCTCTTCCTGCCGGCTTTGAAGCTTTTCCTGGCTTCTGTCAGCGTTTTTCTCCTCTTTCTTCACCGCCTCAGCAGCGTTCATCGCCGCATCCTCCCAAATGGTTGTGTAGGAATGGCCTGCATTCTCCGCCTCATGAATGGAAAGGCCAAAAAACTCCTGCAGGGGCCTGCCGCTTCCCTCTACCCGATCCGCGTTTAAAAGCGCACGGAATTCTCCCGCCCCGTTTCTGGAAAACAGCGTTCCGATTCTCTGCTCTCCATCTCCTGACAGCAGATATACCCCCAAGGGGCTTCCCACCGGAACAACCTTTTTTACGTTTACAGTCAGACGGCACTGGCTGTTTCTTGTCTCCAGCTTGGCAAAACCCACATTTTTGCCTTTCAGTCCGCTCTCATATGTATAGATATATGATATTAACCGCTGATAATTAGACATGCTATCACTCCTTTGCTATTTATTGTATGCAATGAAGTTTGGAATCTATGACTGTTTTTAAAAAGGGATCTTTAAGAACGCAGAAAAACCTGAAGAAAAAGACAGCAGCACGCCAAAAGGGACTGGTTTCGACATGAACGCTCCCCAGAAGCTCTTCCGGAAACAAAAAAGAGCCTTGATTTCTCAAGACTCTCTGTAATGCCGCAGACCGGAATCGAACCGGTACGAAGTTTAACCCTCGCAGGATTTTAAGTCCTGTGCGTCTGCCAGTTCCGCCACTGCGGCATCTCTTATGAGTGATTTCCACTCTGAGAAGCAGCGCTCTCACACTGCAATGGATGGAGGTGGATTCGAACCACCGAAGCGTGTCGCAACAGATTTACAGTCTGCCCCCTTTGGCCACTCGGGAACCCATCCATACGGTTTGTAACCGTGTTAGATAATATCATATTTTGACGAAAAAATCAAGCCTATTTCAAAAAATAATTTTTACAGAATTTCATGAAATTTCTATTTCGAACGAAGATCCGGCTGCATTTTCCTCTCTGCTGTCAGAACAGCCGCCCCCCTGGGCGGAAGAGTAATCTCCAGCACTCCGTCCTTCACCGGGTAAAGCACCTGTCCGGCATTGTATCCCTCCTCGTAGGTGAGCATACAGCGGCGAAGCTCCATGCTGTCTGTAATGCCTGCCGGCCACACGGGAATCTTCACGGCCCGCTCTTCTTCCGAGGTGTTGACAATCGTCACTCCGCGGCTCTCTCTCTGCCGCTTCATCTCGCCGTTTTCCAGCTCTGCTTTTCCGACGGTCCAGCCCTCCGACACACGGGCATAGGCAATCAAATCCTGTTCAGCCAGAAGGCGTTTTACAGAACCTGTGCGAAAGGCAGGGTGGCGTCTGTGAATCCTGGTCATATACCGGTGAAATTCTATCAGCTCCTGATCCTCCCGGCCCCAGGGGTAGGTTCTCCTGCAGTCCGGATCCGTCCAGCCGCAGAGTCCTGTCTCGTCTCCATAGTACAGCGTGGGCGCCCCCGGCCAGGTCATCAGCATCACAACGCCCTGTCTGAATGTGCCATAGCTGATTCCCTCCGAAGCCGCCTCAGATCCAGCCGAATCCAGCCGCCCTGTCCTGCGGTTCGTCCTGGTCATAAACCGGGAATGGTCATGGTTGGAAAGCTCGTTCATAGCGCTGTAAACAGACTGGGGCTGCATCCGGCACATGTGGTAGCGCATGATGTCAAAAAAGGTCGTTCCATTTCCCAAAAGCTTCTCGTTAAACTCATCGCTGTGCTTTTCCATCCCTGTCAGGAACCAGGAAACCGGCTCCATAAACGCGTCGTAGTTCATAACTGTATCCCACTGGCTTCCGTCCAGCCAGGGAGACGGATCTCCGTAATGCTCTGCTAAAATCACCGCCTGAGGGTTGGCCTTTTTCACCGTATCCCGGAACCGCTGCCAGAACTGGTGGTTGAACTCGCTGCTGCGCCCCAGGTCAGCCGCCACGTCGAGGCGCCACCCATCCGCTCCAAAAGGAGGAGAAACCCATTTCTCAGCCACCCGCATCACCGCCTGGCACAGCTCCTCCGACTCCTCATAGTTCAGCTTCGGAAGCGTGGAAAAGCCCCACCAGCCGTCGTAGCTGTCGTTAAAGGGCCATCCGTCCTGATTGTTAAACTTAAAATAGCTGCGGTAGGGGCTGTCAGCCGACACATAGGCCCCCGGCTCATAATTGCCCTCATGCTGATAAATCAGCTCCGCGTCCATCCACTTATTAAAAGAGCCGCAGTGGTTGAACACTCCATCGATTATGACCCGGATTCCTTTCTGGTGGGCCGCTGCGATAAACGCTGCGAAAAACTCATCGCTGGCCTTTAAATTGGCCTCGTCCGCCGTCCTGGCCGCATATTTTCCCGCCATATCGTTATCCATGGCATCGGAAGCCACCAGAAGATCCATATCCTCCTCGATCACTCCATAGTGGGGATCAATGTGTTCATAATCCTGGCAGTCATACTTGTGGTTGGAGGGCGACACAAAGACGGGATTCAGATAAATACACTCCACCCCCAGGCCTTTCAGGTAGTCAAGCTTATCCCAGACTCCCTGTAAATCGCCTCCGTAAAAGCGCCCCACATCCAGCGTCCCAGGAAGCTCGTCCCAGTCTTCCACCCGCTGCACCGGGCTTCCTATATAAATATATTCGTTGGTCTCCACATCATTGGTGGGATCTCCGTTGCGGAAACGATCCACGTAAATCTGGTACATGACGGCTCCCTGCACCCACTCCGGCACATGGAACCCCGGAATAATCCGGAACGCATAGGCGGCCTCCGCCTGATTCTCCGCTCCCAGACGGTTGTAAAAGCAGATTTCACTGCCCAGGCGTATCTCAAAATAGTAGGAAACCGGCTCCTCGTCGATCTCCACGCAGATTTCGTAGTAGTCGAAGCAGCCCTCTGTGCAGACTCGCTTCATTCTCCTTCGGATTTTCGTCTCCGGTTCTATATAAAAAACAGAATCCGCATTGTCCCTGGCCGTCCGCAGTCTCAGACAGACTGTATCCCCGGCGTCAGGCTCATAGGGATTCCTGTAATCCTTTGTTTCATCGCAAAACAGCGCTTCTCTGTCAATCACACTCATCACTCCCTCGCCTTCTTCTTTTATTCTATCTGATTTTCAGATATTGCACAAGAAGAACAGAACATCTTCCTCCTTTTCAGCCCTGCAGACGGAAAAGTAAAAAGGCCAGCGGGGTAAGCTGGCCTTTTTAGGAGAAGGTATTTCGTTTTTATGGGGTGTAGCAAAAACTATATAATGTATTGGGGGGGTTACGTCTATTATAATAGCATAGGGCGAAAAATAAGTGTGCACAAACATGAATCAATTTCAAATATTTTTTTGTGCATAACGCGGACACCCCTCTTTTCACCTGCTGCGCGCCCCCTCCATTTCGCACAAAAGCCCGGACCTGGCTTTCGCCGTCCGGGCTTTTCAGGCATTTTATACCTCGTGGGCTGCGCGTCCTTTTAGTTCTCTGTCTGGCCGTCTGTTCCATTCTCTATCCGGTTAAACAGCTCCTCAAATTCCGCCTGCCCTATCTTTTCTCTTTCTAAAAGCAGCTGGCTGCACTGGCTGAGCACCTCTTTATGGCTTAAGATAATCTCCTTTGCCTTCTGATAGCACTCGTCAATGATCCGCTTGATCTCCTGGTCAATGGCCGCAGCCACGTCCTCACCATAGGTTCTGGCGTGGGCCAGGTCTCTTCCGATAAAAACCTCGTTCTCATTGCTTCCATAGTCAATCATGCCGATCCGCTCAGACATGCCATACTCTGTCACCATGGCTCTGGCAATGGCCGTGGCCTGCCTGATATCCTGGGACGCGCCTGCCGTGATATCGTCAAAGGCCAGCTCCTCTGCGATCCGCCCGCCCAGGGAAACCATGATCTGCTGCAGCATCCGTCCCCTGGTAATATACTGCTCATCGCTTTCCGGAAGGGGCATGGTGTAGCCGCCTGCTCCCGTTCCCGTAGGAATGATGGAAACCGTGTGTACCGGGCCCACATCGGGAAGCACATGGAATAAAATCGCATGGCCCGTCTCGTGGAACGCCGTAATTTTCCTGTCCTTCTCAGACATGACGCGGCTCTTTTTCTCTGTGCCGATTCCCACTTTGATAAAGGCCCGGTCAATGTCGCTCTGCATCAGATACTTCCTGCCTTCTCTGGCAGCGTGGATAGCGGCCTCGTTCATCAGGTTTTCCAGATCCGCCCCAGTGAAGCCGGAGGTCGTCTGCGCCACCCGGTGAAGATCCACGTCCTCTCCCAGAGGTTTCATCCTGGTGTGAACCGCCAGAATCTCCTCCCGTCCCTTCACGTCCGGTCTTCCCACTACCACCTTGCGGTCAAATCGTCCCGGCCTTAAAATAGCCGGATCCAGAATATCCACCCGGTTGGTAGCCGCCATCACGATAATTCCCTCGTTGACTCCAAAGCCGTCCATCTCCACCAGGAGCTGATTTAAGGTCTGCTCCCTCTCGTCGTGGCCGCCGCCCATACCGGTTCCTCTCTGGCGGGCTACCGCGTCGATCTCGTCAATAAACACGATGCAGGGGGCGTTTTTCTTGGCCTCCTCAAACATGTCGCGGACACGGGACGCGCCGACGCCCACATACATCTCCACGAAGTCTGATCCGGAAATGGAGAAGAAAGGCACCTTCGCCTCTCCGGCCACCGCCTTGGCAAGCAGGGTTTTTCCGGTTCCCGGAGGTCCCACCAGAATCACTCCCTTGGGAATTCTGGCTCCCACTCCCGTATATTTCTGAGGATCCTTCAGGAAATCTACAATCTCCTCCAGTTCCTCCTTCTCCTCGCTCAGGCCTGCTACGTTAGCGAACGTCACCTTGCTGTCTCGGCTCATCCTGGCTCGGCTTCTGCCGAAATTCATCATCTTGGCATTGCCTCCTCCGGCGTTTCTCAGATTCATGAACATGAAAAACGCTGCCAGAAGTCCCGCCGACAGAAGAATCGGAAGCATAATCGTCAGAGCATAATTCTCCTTGGGTATTTCCTCCACCTCGTAGGGAATGCCATCGTCCCTGAACTCCTCTGCAAAGTCTGAAACGTTCAGGACGTGGACCTCCTCCATATCTCCCGATTTCAGCCAGAGCTGAAGCTTCCCCGTGCTGTTCTCTGCGTCAGGGCGGATCCGCGCCTTGGTAATGGTTCCATTCTCCAGGGCCACATAGACGTCCTGCTCCGTCATGGCAGGCGCGGTCAGCGGGTTATTCGGCGATCTCATCCACATCACAACAAGCATGGTCAGGGCCAGTACCAGGAGGAAAAATCCTCCTCCCATTGGCTGTCGCTGTTTCAACGGTCTTCCTCCTTATACTTCCACCACACCGATGTACGGCAGATTTCTATACTTCTGATCATAGTCCAGTCCGTAGCCCACTACGAACTCATCCGGAATCGTAAAACAGGTGTATTTCACCTGAACCTGCTTCTTCACTCTGCGCTCCGGCTTGTCCAACAGGGTGCACAGCTCGATGCTCTTCGGGTTGCGCTGCTTTAATACCTCGATCAGGTAGGCCAGGGTACGGCCGGAGTCAATGATATCCTCCACAATGATAACGTCCTTTCCCTCTAACGGCTCGTCCAGATCCTTGACAATCTTCACAATGCCGCTGGACTCTGTGCCGGATCCGTAGCTGGACACGGACATGAAATCCAGGGAAACTGACAGGTCAAGACGTTTTGCCAGCTCGCAGGTAAAGAACACGCCTCCCTTTAAAATGCAGATCAGATGGACAGGACGTCCCTCGTAATCTTTGTTAATCTGAGCAGCTACCTCGCTGATCCTTTTATTTACTTCTTCTTCTGTTAATAAAACACGGATATTGTCAGCCACAGTTGATACCTCCATCTACTTGTACTTTTAAAATTCTCTCTGTCTCCTCCGTTACCTTGTAATACTCGCTGATGCGCCCGCCTATTACCCATAACACATGGCTTCCCTCGGCCAAAAGCGGAATATGGCTCCTCTCTTCTCTGGGGATTTTCTCGTCAATAAACAGGGATTTCAGGCTTTTTCTGCCTCCTCCTTTCAGGGTAATGTAATCGCCGGGAAGGCGGTATCTGACAGATAACGTATCTTTTATTTTATCATAGTCAAACCATTTCGTATACAGGTTTTTGGGAATTTCCCCCTGGTTTTCCCTGTCCGCCACTTCCATAAAAAGGGAAGGAAGACCCGATTCGTCTCTTTTTTCTGTCTGCCCCGGCTGAAGCTTCGTGAGAATCAGCCTGTCATAGCTGCGCTCCGCCCGAAGACCGCCAGGCAGATCGCTTCCCGCCCCGGTTCTCCCCCTCAAAAGGGCCAGGACCGATTCAATATGCCCGGATGTGACGTCTCTGAGAGGCCATTTTTTCCTCTTAAACACTGCCCGCACCGCGTAGGACGCCTCAATGTGGGAGAGTTCCAGAAGACCGGAGACAGAAAGCACCGCGCTCTCTGCTCCCTGCCCTTTCGTTTCTCCTGTTTCCAAAGCCTCTGTTTCCAGGAGCGTCTCCAGCATACGTTCCGCTCTTTCCTCAAAGAAACGATCCGCCTCCCCGATCAGTTCTCCTGCCCTTCTGATGTGATCCGCCGCACCCTGGTTGATCTCCTGAACTGCCATGGGCAGAATCTGGTTTCTGATTTTATTTCTGGCATAATCGTTTTCCAGGTTAGTGGAATCCGTCACAAAGGGAAGTCCTTTCTCCTCCAGATAAGCTATGATTTCTCTGCGCTCTGCGCAGAGCAGGGGACGGATAATATTTCCCCGCGCCGGAGGGATTCCAGACAGGCCTTTCAGGCCGCTGCCGCGAAAGAGCTGGTAGAGGATCGTCTCCGCGCTGTCGTCCCCGTGATGGGCCACGGCAATCTTAACCGATTCTGGCTGGCTGCCGGCCGGCTCCGCTGTTTTCTCCCTCCTAAGCTCCTGTTCCCACCGCCCGGCCTCCCGTTCAAACGCCTCGTATCGAAGGATCCGCCCGGCCTCCTCCTCGGATATCCGCCTTTTTCCAGCCTCCTCCTTCACATTCACAAACACCAGCGAAAAAGGAACGCCAAGATTTCGGCACAGTTCTTCCGAAAACGCCGCGTCCCTGTCTGCCTCTTCGCCTCTGAGGCCGTGGTGGACGTGGACGGCCCTAAGCTCCAGCCTGTATTCCTCCCGAAACTCCGCAAGCAGACTCAAAAGGCACACGGAATCGGCTCCGCCGGACAGTCCGGCTACTACCCGCTGCCCCGGCGCCAGCATGTTGTGAGTCCTGATATAGGACAGTACCTTCTCTTTGAGACTCATCGCCCTGTTCCTCCTTTGTATTGTTTCCCCGCAGGTTCTATTTTTCAAAAATGCCGCCCACCAGCACCGTCATATCGTCTGCAGGCTGTTCGGAAAAGGACATGGCGAAGCTTAAAATCTCGTCTGCCATATCCTGGGGATTTCCCGGTTCCAACTCCTCTAAATACTGGCGGAAGGTTTCCTCCTTCTCCTCCCCGGGAAGCGCCTCCAAAACGCCGTCGCTGACCATGATAACCCGATCATTATCCCACAGCTTTCTGGAGACAAGAGCCGGCTCCACAGGATTCATCACCCCCATGGGCACGCTGCCCGGCTCAATCATCTCCACCCCTTCCCGCCCCATGAGGAAGGTTCCCACCGCCCCCAGCTTCATGCTCTCCAGCACGCCGGTGCACAGATCCACACAGCACAGATCAAGAGTAGCCGGGTTCTGTTCCATGCCAGCCAGCAGAAGGACTGTATTCACAAGCTTTAACGCCGCTCTGGCGGAAAATCCTGTCTCCAGAAGCTGTTCCGTCAGCTCCACCACTCTGGCGCTGTCCTCCAGAGCCGACGCGCCGCTGCCCATGCCGTCGGACAGGCTCATAATCACCTGACGGGGCAGCCCCTCGCTGAAGGTAAAGCTGTCTCCGGAAGTCACTTCTCCGCCCCGCACCGCTCTTGCTACTCCGTGGATCATCTGGTATTTTCCCTCCTCCACAAACCGGAAGGTATCCGTCCGCTTGGTGACAATACTCTTCGTATCCCTGGAAACGCTCCACCGCCGGCCTCCCGCCGCCCTGGACAGAATATCCGAGGCGTCCCTGGAGGTCACGCATTTCCCGCCTATGGTCCGCATGGTGAGATAGGCCTCCTTCTGATCGTTTTCGTACTCCAGCATCAGCATATTTTCCACCTTCATATGGTGGCGGCGGAAGAGATACCTGACAGAATCCTCATAGTTTCCCGTCACGTCCAGGGCCCGCTCCATCTGGCCGGAAAACTCCTCTAAAATAGACGCCATTTCCCGAAACTGCACAATCACCGCGTCCCGGCTCTCCAGAAACCTGTTTTTCCAGGTGAGATTCATGGTGGCCCGTCCCAGATTCCGGTTCAGCTGGCTTAAATACTCCTCCTGCCTGCGGCAGGCTTCATGAAACAGGCGGGGCATGTCCTCTTTGTCCACCTTTCCCTTCTGCTCAAAGGCGCGGAGCAGATAATACAGGTAATAGCTGCCTTCCTTTTTTCCCGTTTCATACAGGTTGCAGCGGCTGCAGCCTCCGCACACCATAGAAGCCGCCGTCTGCATGGCCGCCAGCCCCTCGTCGAAACTCAGCCTTTTGTCAGATCCGGCTTCCTCTGTAAAGGCCCTGGCCAGCCCGCTCAGAGAGCAGGCCATTTCCCGCAGCCGCCTGGCCGTGTAGACGTTGACCTCCGCCATATCTCTATGTAATTTCTTTCCAATCATAAAAATCCCTCCTGACCTGCGTAAGCTTCATTATATACAGGCCGGAGGGAAATATTTGTCAAATCAGGGGCGGTTTCTGAAAAACTTTCCGACAGAATTCCCCTCTACTTTTCCGGTTTCAGGAGAATTTCGTCCTTGTTTACCAGTCCCAGCTTTTCCTTGGCAACTTTCTCAATGTATTCTTTTGTCTGAACATAGATCCGGTACTCTTCCAGTTCCTGGGCCCGCTGCTCCTCCTCGCTCTTCTGCTTCTCCAGCTGCTCCTCCTTCAGACGGTACTGGAGATCCTTCTCCTTCATGGAAATGCCGCTCAGATGAACCGTAACCGCCAGGCTCAGCACTACCAGAGTGATTCCCATAAGCGCCAGACGGTTGGCCGCTTTTTCTTTCTTCTTTTTTCCTGCCGTTCTATCCTGCCTGCGCATATGGCCATCTCCCCTTTTACTGTTTACTTCCTTTTCATTTTAAAATATTTTTTTAACTTTTTCAATAGGGTGAACAGAAGATGGCTGGCCGTTTTATCATAAAAAACCATTCCAATCAGCACAGAGGCAATCATATAAACCCGCATTTCCCCCTCGTTCCTGCTGCGGAGCAGGAAAAAAACGGACAGCCCGGCTCCAATCCAGTAAAGCAAATCCTCCAGGCCTGTCCAAATGGGAGCGTGGCTGACAAACAGGCGGAACAGACGGAGCCCGTCGTAAACCATCATCAAAGTCATTCCCGCCGTCAGAGCGGCCGCCATACAGGACCATTCTGTGTATATTGTATCCATAACAGGCCGCCTACTTAAACAGACGGGCAAAGAGAGATTCTCCCTGCTTCCTGTAGGTCTCGTTGGAGGAATAAACCAGGCTGTCCACCGTTCCCTCTATGTCAACCTCGCCCTTTTCCAGTGTCAGGCGGCTCACATGAAGGCCTTTTCCCTTGACTGTCAGAAGCCCCATATCTGTATCCAGCACAATCTGGTTTTCATCAAAAGCCACAACGTCCTGAATCCCTGTGACGCTCCCCGTCCCCCGGTTCATCAAATCCAGATGGTGGGGGCGGCGGCTGATTTTTTCTTCCATTTAAAAAACCTCCTGACATATTTAACTACTGTTAAATATATTAGGAGGTTTGTCTCTTTATGCTATAAATAGCGGTAAAGTTCCTTCGCGTCGTCCTTGCGCACCGTCTCTGCCACGTCCAGCACCTCAACCTTTACAGATTTGACGCCGAACTGAATCTCGATGATATCGCCTGTCTTCACAGCATAGGACGCCTTCACCGGCTTTCCGCCTACCAGAACGCGGCCTGCGTCGCACGCCTCATTGGCCACTGTTCTGCGCTTAATCAGACGCGAAACCTTTAAAAATTTATCTAATCTCATGTGATTATGCGTTTACCATATCCTTTAATGCTTTTCCAGCCTTAAACTTTGGTGTCTTGGAAGCTGCGATAGGCATAGTCTCGCCTGTCTTCGGGTTTCTTCCCTCTCTTGCCGCTCTCTCAGAAACTTCAAATGTACCAAAACCAACTAACTGGATCTTGCCGCCTTTTACTAACTCCTCAGAAACAGCCTCTGTGAAAGCCTTGATTGCCTTCTCAGCGTCCTTCTTGGAAATCTCTGCCTTCTCGGCTACAGCTGCAATTAACTCTGTCTTGTTCATTGATTTATTCCTCCTGCATCTTCTTATACTGAGCTTCTACTTGCCATGAAGCCTGAACGGCCAAAACAGCAATATTACTCCTTCAAAAACCGCTAATTACTTACCTTACATTTATATACATTTATACCTGCTTTGTCAAGTTGTTTTATGGTTTTTTGCCTTTTCCGCCCGTTTTATCCGCTCCCATAAATCTCCCTCGTTTCCGTCTGTTTCCGGAAGGTCTCCGCCGAAGATTTTCGGATGCCTGCGGACCATTTTCCGGCTGATTCCGTCCACCGCGTCCTCGAAGGCAAAAAGCCCCTGCTCCTCTGCCATCTGGCAGTAGAACACCACCTGGAACAGCAGATCGCCCAGCTCCTCGCAGAGATTCTCTGTGTCCTGATTTCTGACGGCCTCCGCCACCTCCCCGGCTTCCTCCAGAACGCAGGAAACCATGGTCTCAAAGGTCTGCTTTCTGTCCCAGGGACAGCCCTCGTCTGAGCGGAGAATGCGGAGGATGTTTCTCAAGTCCTCCAGCGTGTAGGCGTCTGGGCGGTCTGCCCCATAAAACTGCTTCAATGACTGTATATTTTCTGTTTCCTTCCCGTTCATTTCTCGTCCTCCTTCCGTTTTTTTCGGCAATGATTTTATTATAGTATAAATCTCTGTTCTTTTCTCATACTTTCTCATACTATTTTCAAAAAATAAAAGCGTATCCCATGGAGGAAATAACAGCTGAAAAAGCCTTCTTTTGTGTTGACAGCGTATCTTTCAGAATATCATAATATAAGTACAGAAAATTGTACGTTTTATCCTTAGAGGAGGGAATTCTATGCTGGCAGTTAATTATACAGAATTAAGAGGTCATATGAAAAATATGCATCTTATGGGGAACCAACTATAAATGGCTTATGGAGTCCAAAAAACAGCTGGAAGACGGTTTCTGTCAGGTAAAAGAGCTCATTGAGGTTGCTGCGGATGAATAAAGTGTTTACCCAAAACGGCCGGACTGATTACGTCTACTGGCAGACCGAGGACAAAAAAACTTGAAAAAAATCAACAAACTCATTGAAGATATCTGCAGAAACGGAAATTCCAGTTTAGGAAAACCCGAACCGCTGTTAGGCGGGTTAACCGGATTTTGGAGCCGGAGAATTAACGAAAAAGACAGGCTGGTTTATAAAATAGATGAACAGAATGTATACATTATTTCATGCAGATATCATTACGCAGATCACTAATAAAAATGTATAAAATCCCTCCATCTGCAGATACTATTTCCAGAAATGATGATATCAGGAAAAGCGATGTTAAATGGAGGAATTTTTTATATGAAAGCGACTGGAATTGTAAGAAGAATCGACGATTTAGGGCGGGTTGTCATCCCCAAGGAAATACGGCGGACTCTGCGTCTTCGCGAAGGGACACCTCTGGAGATATTCACAGATCGGGAGGGAGAAATTATCCTGAAAAAATACTCTCCCATGATGGAACTGACCGCCTTCTCCTCCCAGTATGCAGAGGCTATGGCCCAGAGTACCGGCCTGATGGTCTGCATCACAGACAGGGATCAGGTCATCGCCGTGTCAGGCGGCCCCAGAAAAGACTATCTGCAGAAATCCATCAGCCGCCAGCTGGAGGGCCTGATCGGGGAACGGCAGATTGTGACGGCAGGCAGAGACGACAGAGGCTTTATTACCATTACCCCGGACGAGCCGGAGGGAGCCACTGCGCAGGTCATCGTGCCGATTATCTGCGAGGGAGACGCCATCGGCTCCGTCATCCTGTTAAGCCGGGAGCCGCGGGCAAAATTTTCAGAGACAGAGCTGAAGCTGGCCTCCACAGCCGCCGGATTCCTGGGAAGGCAGATGGAAGGGTAAAATCAATTCACGGCATCAAATCGGGACGGTTTCCATTGTTCAAACCGCCCCTTTTTTCGTCCCTTCTTAGCTCATCTTCCTCTTCTGCCGCTCCTTTACACTGTCTCCTCCACAATCTCCCCCTCTATCATCTTCCCCCGCTCCACCTGATGGCGCAGCTTCCGGTTCTCCACCGTATCAAAAATAATGGAGAAATCGTAGTCCTCCGGGTAGAGCCGGCCGGCGGGCACATGGAGCTTCACCCGCTTGTGGTTAATATAAATCTTCTTGCCGGGCAGCTGAACCCGCAGAACGCCTTTCTCATTCTCCGGCTGGCAGACGATTCCGATTTTTTTATCCGGCAGCACCATTACGCTGTCTCCCAGCTGATATTTCGGTGCTTTCGCCCCTGTCCCGGCTGTCTTTTTCGCCTTTCTGATTCCTCCCGTTCTCTCCTTTGCCAGGCTGTTTTCTAAAATCTGGCTTCTTAGCGCTTCCGGAAGTTCTTCTGAGCCATAGGCCGCCCTGGCCGCGTTTTTAAGCATTTCCTCCGGCATTCCCATTTTCCCCGCAATATAGAAGGCACAGCTTTCTCCTGCCTCTCCGATGACCAGCTGATAGGTTGGCTTTAAGCTTTCCTTGTCAAAAGTCATTCTGGCGTTTAAAATACCCGGAGTCCTGTCAGCGTACTGCTTCACCTCCGGATAATGGGTCGTTACCAGAAACAGCGCGCCGCTCTTTTTCAGCTCCTCTAAAATCGCCACGGCAATGCCCATACCCTCCGCCGGATCCGTGCCGGAGCCCAGCTCGTCCATTATTACCAGACTGTCTTTTCCCGCCTTTTTCAGGATATCCAGCACATTAGCAATGTGGGCGGAAAAGGTGGACAGATTCTCTGACAGACTCTGCCCGTCTCCAATGTCGCAGAGGAAATTGGAATTCATGCAGATATCCGCCTCTCTGCAGGCCGTGTGAAGGCCAGACTGGGCCATCATGCAGTTTAGAGCCACGGTCTTAATGGCCACGGTCTTTCCGCCTGTATTAGGCCCTGTGATAACGATGCCGTTTACTCCTTCTCCCATAGAAAACTGCAGCGGGACGCTGACGCTTTTCTCCATCAGCGGGTGGCGTCCGTCCTTCAGGACAATTCTTCTTTCCAGATTGATGGACGGCTCCGTCCCGTCGTACCGGAAGCTCAGCTTTCCTCTGGAAAATATGAAATCCAGCTTTTCCATGGTACGAACATTCTGTTCCATGATTTCCTGGCAGTCGTACACAAATCCTGTCAGAACATAGAGAATGCGGGACACCTCGTTTTCCTCCTGGATCCTTAACAGCTCCAGCGCTTCTGCGTGGCGGGACGCTGAGGCCGGTTCCAGGAAGACGGTTCCTCCTGTGGCGGACTGTCCGATAACGGTTCCCTTAATCCTGTTTTTAAACTCCGCCTTTACAGGAATGCACATGCGGCCGTTTCTCATAGTGCTGAAGCTGTCGGCCATATATGCCTTGTTGGCCCGGATAGCCGCGTCGGCCTTTTCTCTCATGGCCCGCTCCTCCCGCTCCATATCCATGCGGCAGGATTTCAAAAGCTTAGACGCGTTATCGTCCACCCGGCCGTTTCGGATCTGTTCGTGGATAGATGTTCTCAATCCCTCGCAGCTGTCCAGATTTTCCTCGTACCAGGCCATGGAAATGCCTGCGGCCTTTCCCCTGTTTAAATACTGCTTCATTCTGGAAACGGCCGCCAGGGCCCGTTCCACGCCCTCCAGCTGATCCGGTGTCAGACAGCCGCCGATCTCCGCCGTTTTCATCCACTCCTTCACGCCCTCCAGGGACACAAGAGGCGGCTGGCCGTAAACTTCCATCATTTTCTTAGCTTCCGTAGTTTCCCGCAGTCTGGCCCGCACCTTCGTCTCCTCCATCAGAGGGACAGCCTCGTCAATCTGTTTCCTCGCCCATTCAGTCAGAGCCAGTTCCTTCCATATTTCTTTTATTTTATTAAATTCTAATAATGCTTCTGTATCTGCCATTTAAAATACTCCTTTTTCTGCTTTCCGCTTTATTTTTCCGAATCGTTTTCTTCTGAATAAATTTTCTTTAAATGATTATCTCCTTATCTTCTCCCAAAGACGCGAAAACGCAGCTTCTGCCTGACTCAGACAAAACCTGCGTTTTCCTTTTCTTATCTCTTCATTCTCCACATAGAAAGCACGCCGTTTTCCAGCGCGGGATCTCAAACGGTCTGGGGAGGACAAAGCACAGAGCGCGCAAATACGCGCATTCCGCATGTTTGACTCATAGAAAAATTTCCCTGGAAGCAAAAAGGACGCATCGCCAAACTGAGCGATACGTCCTGAGCCTCCCATCTCCCAAATCTCCTGATTCGTTTCGATAAGATTCATCTATTTCAGTGTATACAGCCGTCTGCAGGCAGAAACAACCGGTAGCAATTACCGGAAAAGGGGTACGCGAAACAAAGAATATGCCAAAGCACATCCCCGTATAGAGCGTATATCTCCCTTCTCTATGAAATTAGTTGTTCTCGGTCTTTTCAGAACCTGCCGACATCAACACACCTGCCTTTTCTTCATTTTCTGTATGCCGGTTATTATAGCGGACAGGACGGCGCCTGTCAAGAGCGGAAAATCGAAAAAAATAAGGAAACTTTTTCCGCCGCTAATCCCCGATCATAATTTTTATAATGGTATCGTTGGTGGCCCGCATTCCCTCTCTGGCCACTCTTCCCGTGTTGCTGATGGTCTCGTCCGCGTCCTCCCCGACGATTCCGTCGCCGCAGAGGAACTTCTCTCCCTCTGCGTTCATGCGGCAGCCCATGATTCCCGCCTCCACAGCCATGGCGATCTTTCCCGCGCAGGACGGCTTGGCTCCGTCGCAGATCATGCCTGGAGTGACGGCCAGAGTGTTGCTGACAGTCCGGCATACGGCCTCGAAATCTCCGCCCTTTAAGTAGGCAATTCCCGCTCCTGCCCCAGCCCCCGCACTGACAGCTCCGCAGAAAGCAGACAGACGGCCGATGGGCGTTTTCTGGTAAATTGCCGTTAAATTGGACAGTGCTAAGGCCCGGTAGGTCTTCTCCTCCCCGGCATGCAGGCGGTCCGCATACACCAGAACCGGCACGGAAACGGTGATTCCCTGGTTTCCGCTTCCAGAGTTAATCACAACCGGCAGCTCGCAGCCGTCCATTCTGGCGTCGGATCCGGCGGCTGCCATCGCCCTGGCCAGAATCGAGATATCTGTATCAGAATCAGCCTCCCGGTTTTCCACGCAGGAAGCCAGGCTTTTTCCCACATTGGCGCCGTAGGAATGCGTCATTCCCTCTTTGGCAATCGCCATGTTATAGCTGGCCTGACGCTTTAATACCTGCTTTAAATCATCTAAATCTGCCGTATTAATAAAATCCCAGATTCCCTCCATAGAAAGGCAGGAGCGGTCTGTCAGCCCCTTCTCCGACTCCCCCTCTACCTTTACTTCTTTTTTTACCACGCCGTTTTTCTCAATCAGAACCACATTTGTATGGTAATTGGCGATCCGTACTCTGGACCAGTCCTCTCCTTTATACATGGTAATCAGAATCTCAAACATGAGGCCGTTGTCAATGTGCTCTACCCGAATATCCGTCCGATCCAGAAACTCCCTGATCTCCTTGATCTGCTCCTCAGATACCTGGGAAATCACTTCCAGCTCCTTCTTTGCGTCTCCAGCCACAATTCCTGCTGCCGCCGCCGCCGCGATCCCCTTCATATGGCCTGTGTTGGGGACAATCACGGATTTGACGTTTTTAAGAATACTTCCGCTGACGCCTACCACCACCCGGTCGGGAAGCGCGCCCAGCTCCTGTCTGGCCACAGCCGCCCCATAAGCCAGGGCAATGGGCTCCGTACATCCCATAGCCGGAATCAGCTCCTCCTCCAAAATATTCATGTAAGCCTGATATCTGCTGTCTGTCCGTTCCATACTTCCTTCCCTCTTTCCTTTTTCTGCCTTAAATTTTTAATCATCTGCGGCCAATTTTCACGCCCCTAAAAGAGCAGAAAAGTTTTCCTGCGACTAAGCTTTTGGTGGAGCATGGAAAACTTTTCCTGCTCTTTTAATAACGCGTAAAAACTTTCCGCTTCCCCTCTTCTTGATCTCTTCTTAAAACTATTATAGTATAGAGCTATTAGAATGTAAAATTTAAGGTTTTAAAGAAATCGTTTAATATTTTTAAATCAAACAGGAGCGCATATGGAATTTCGGGAGATTGCCACCTTTCTGCAGGCGGCGCAGCTGAAAAGCTTCTCAAAGGCTGCCAAAAAACTGAATTATTCTCAGGGAACCGTGACAATTCAAATTAAAAATCTGGAGGAGGAGCTGGGAGTCCGCCTGTTTGACCGGATTGGCAAGCAGATCAGCCTGACCGGAAAAGGCGAACAGTTCTATCAATATGCCGTCACCCTCATGAAAAATATGGAAGAGATCAAGTGCTCTCTCTCTGACACGAGAGAATTGACAGGCAGCCTGGCTCTGGGAACCATCGAATCCCTCTGCTCCTCCCTGCTTCCGCCCATTCTCTCTGAATACCACCGGCGTTTTCCCAAAGTGAATGTCAGCGTCGTGATCGACTCCCCCAGAGTGCTGTTAGACAGGCTCAACGACAATTCTCTGGATATTGTATACTTTCTTGACAAGAGGATTTCTGATCCGCGGTGGATTAAGGTACTGGAAGAACCGGAGGACATTGTATTCGCAGCCTCGTCTCTCCACCCGCTGGCAGGCCGATCCGGCCTTAAGCTGGACGAAATCATTTCCCACCCCTTTCTGCTCACAGAAAAAGCAGCCAGCTACCGTCATATTTTAGATCAGTATCTGGCTGCCTATGGAAAGCAGATCCGTCCCTTTCTGGAAATTGGAAATACGGACTTCATCGTCCATATGCTGCGGGAAAATGCAGGCGTCTCCCTGCTTCCCTTCTTTTCTGTCCGCCGCGATATTGAAAAGGGGCGTCTGGCCGCTCTGGACGCAGAGGATTTTCATATGCAGGTCTGGCGTCAGATCGTATACCACAAGGATAAATGGATCACCGGAGAGATGGCGGAATTTTTAAAGCTGGCGGGGGCAAAGCCAGTCTGACGCGCAAAAACCGACGTTCTGTCAAGCGCCCCTGAAACAGTCTCAGAGACGCTTTAAAAACGCCGGTTCTTCTCTATTATGGCCTTCTGCCCAGATACGGCAGGAAGCGAAACGCGCCCTGCTCCTCTGAGCAGAATCCCGATTTCACTCTAAGCCTGCCCTGCAGCTCCGTCCTCGTCCAGCCCGCTGGCCGTGGCCTGATATTTCTCCAGAACAATGCTCTGAATCATATCCCTGGTCTCAGAATTAATCGGATGGGCAATATCCCTGTATTCGCCGTCCGTAGACCTGCGGCTCGGCATGGCGATAAAAAGACCCTTTTCTCCGTCGATCACCTTAATATCATGGACTACAAATTCATTGTCCAGGGTAATCGACACAATGGCCTTCATTCTTCCTTCTCTCTCAATCCGTCTGACTCTCACGTCTGTAATCTGCATAACATAACCCCTCTTCCGTACTGCCCGATTCTGGACCGCTCTTTCCCCTTGTGCCGTCCCTATAAAGTGAAACGCTCGTTTTTCTCGATAACGATCTTCACGTTATCCGGCGCTCCGATGTGCGTCGTGTTGGCCCGGATGGTGTCCTGGCTCTCCACAATACAGTTTTCAATCACTGTGTTGTCGCCAATGTAAACGTCGTTCAAGATAATAGAATTTTTAATCGCGCAGTTGTTGCCGATGTAAACCTTTTTAAAGAGAACGGAGTTCTCCACGCTTCCGTTTAAAATACAGCCGCTGGAAACAAGACTGTTCTTCACCTCAGCTCCAGGATTGTACTTGGCCGGCGGCAGATCGTCCACCTTGGAGTAAATCTCCGGATATTCGCGGAAGAAGTAGTGTCTTACCTCAGGCTTTAAAAAGTCCATATTTGTCTTATAGTAGGAATCTACGGAGGCAATGTTGCTCCAGTAGGAATCCAGCTTGTATGCGTAAATGCGCTTCAGGTTCTTATAGCGCACCAGAATATCTGTTACAAAGTCATATCTGTCCTCAGAAGCGCAGCGCTCTAAAAGCTCAATGAGCTGGCGGCGGCGGATCACGTAGATACCGCAGGAAATCGTGTTGGAGGTAGCTAACATCGGCTTCTCCTCGAAGTCGGTAATGCGGCCCTCGGCGTTGGTCTTAACCAGACCGAAGCGGGTTACGTCCTCCTCCGGCTCCATATCCTTGCACACAACGGTGATATCGGCCTTCTTCTCAATGTGATACTCTAATACCTTATGGTAATCCAGTTTGTAGATGCAGTCTCCGCCTGCGATAACTACATAAGGCTCGTGGCTCTTCTTTAAGAAATCCAGGTTCTGATAGAGGGCGTCTGCCGTTCCTCTGTACCAGTCGCTGTGCTCTGCCGTGATGGTGGGGGGGAACACATACATGCCTCCCTGTTTTCTTCCGAAGTCCCACCATTTGGAGGAGCTTAAATGCTCGTTTAAGGAGCGGGAGTTGTACTGTGTCAGCACCGCCACGCTCTGAATGTGGGAATTGCTCATATTGCTGAGTACAAAGTCAACGCTTCGGAAGCTGCCTGCCACCGGCATAGCGGCGATTGCCCGCTTGTTGGATAACTCTCTCATTTTCTTGCTGTTTCCGCCTGCTAAAACAATACCGATCGCTCTCATTGTACTCCACCTGCCTTTATAATATAGTCTCCGCTTTCAAGCGCTCCGTCATGATAATCAGCGATCTCTGTCACTCCGGAAACAGCGGTATTCCTTCCCACCTTTACCCCATCCGGAATAACAGAACGCTCTCCTATGGTCACCAGATCGAACTGATAAACTTTCGGATCGTATTTGCTGGGCGCATATTCGCCTACGCCAATCTCTGAGCCAGCGCCAATGGACACATCCTCGGCAATGATCGCTTTATCTACCACAGTGCCGTCGCCGATGGAGGTTCCCTTCATTACAATAGAATCCTTCACCACCGCGCCCTTTCCGACGGTCACTCCGGCTCCGATGACAGAATTGATAACCTGGCCGTAAATCTCTGTTCCCTCTCCAATGATACTTCTCTCAATCTTGGAATCAGGCGCCGTATACTGAGGTGGGATAATGTCGCTCTTTGTATAAATCTTCCAGTATTCCTCATACAGGTTGAATTCCGGGATGATGTCGATCAGCTCCATATTGGCCTCCCAGTAGGAACCCAGAGTTCCCACATCCTTCCAGTATCCGTTATACTCGTAGGCGAAAACTCTCTTTCCGCCGGAAAAGCAGTAAGGGATGACGTGTTTTCCGAAGTCACAGCCCGGCTCCTCAGAGAGCTTGATTAATGCGTCCCGCAGCACCGGCCAGCTGAATATGTAGATACCCATGGAAGCCAGGTTGCTTCTCGGGTTCGCAGGTTTTTCTTCAAATTCTGTAATACGGTTTTTCTCATCTGTGATCAGGATTCCGAAACGGCTTGCTTCTTCAATCGGTACAGGCATGGCTGCGATTGTGATATCTGCATTGTTTGCCTTGTGATATTCCAGCATTACCTCGTAGTCCATCTTATAAATGTGATCGCCGGAAAGAATCAGGACATAGTCCGGATTATAATTTTCCATGTACTCCAGGTTCTGGTAAATAGCATTGGCTGTACCTGTGTACCAGTCGCTTCCTTTACTTCTTTCATACGGCGGAAGAACGGTAACGCCTCCCACATTGCGATCAAGATCCCACGGAATTCCAATTCCGATATGCGTGTTTAAGCGCAGCGGCTGATACTGGGTCAGAACTCCCACTGTATCTACGCCGGAATTAATGCAGTTGCTCAGAGGAAAGTCAATAATTCTGTACTTTCCGCCAAAAGAAACTGCCGGCTTCGCCACTTTCTGTGTCAGCACGCCGAGACGGCTGCCCTGTCCTCCTGCTAAAAGCATAGCTATCATTTCTTTTTTGATCACGATATCACCCCTTGATGTATATTTGCTTGTGTGCTTTCATGTTGTAACGCTTATTATACCACACTTTTTATAAAAAGTACACAAATTACCGAATGATTTTATCTGTTTTTTGTACATTTTCCGACATTTTGTGCGTCCTGTCGCCAGAAAACACCAAATTCAACTGTTTCCTGTATTTTTCAGCCTTCCTGCCTTTTCCCTGATGCGTAAAAATACTGCTCTTCCCCTTGAATATGCAGGAAAAATACAGTATAATGGCAACATCGGAAATTTGTTTGAAAATAATCAAACAAAGTAACGGTTTAATTTTGAAACTATTTGACGGCTCGGGCCTCTCATATTCGCCCGGGCCGTTTATCAAACAAAAAGGAGCACGATTATGGATTTGATTACCGTAAGAGAGATTTACAGGGACAGAGACAAATTCCTTGGAAAGGAAATCCAGATTGGCGGATGGGTAAGAAGCATCCGTGATTCTAAGACTTTCGGATTTATCGTAGTAAGCGATGGAAGCTATTTTGACACACTTCAGGTTGTTTACCATGACAATATGGAAAACTTTAATGAGATCAGCAGGCTGAATGTAGGCGCTGCCATCCTGGTGAAGGGAACTCTTGTGGCTACTCCTGAGGCGAAACAGCCATTCGAGATTCAGGCAGCAGAGGTTATCGTTGAGGGAATGTCCTCCCCGGATTACCCGCTCCAGAAGAAACGCCACAGCCTTGAGTATCTGAGAACTATTTCCCATCTGCGTCCCAGAACGAACACCTTCCAGGCTGTATTCCGTGTACGCTCTCTGATTGCCTATGCGATCCATCAGTATTTCCAGGAGAGAGACTTCGTTTATGTCCATACTCCTCTGATCACAGGAAGTGACTGCGAGGGTGCCGGAGAGATGTTCCAGGTGACCACCATGGATTTAAACAATGTACCGAAAACAGAAGAGGGCAAGGTAGATTTCTCCCAGGACTTCTTCGGCAAGCCTACGAACCTGACTGTAAGCGGCCAGTTAAACGGCGAGACCTACGCTATGGCTTTCCGCAACATTTACACCTTCGGACCGACCTTCCGCGCTGAGAACTCCAACACTACACGCCACGCAGCTGAGTTCTGGATGATTGAGCCGGAGATGGCCTTCGCAGACTTAAACGACAACATGGCTCTAGCTGAGAGCATGTTAAAATATGTGATCCGCTATGTGCTGGAGCACGCGCCGGAGGAGATGAACTTCTTCAACCAGTTCATTGATAAGGGACTGTTAGACCGTCTGAACCACGTGTTAAACTCTGAGTTCGGCCATGTAACCTACACAGAGGCCGTGAAGCTCTTAGAGGAGCACAACGACGAGTTCGACTACAAGGTATTCTGGGGCTGTGATCTGCAGACAGAGCACGAGCGCTACCTGACGGAGAAGATCTTCAAGCGCCCTGTTTTCGTTACCGACTATCCGAAGGAGATCAAGGCCTTCTACATGAAGATGAACGAGGACGGCAAGACGGTAGCCGCCATGGACTGCCTGGTTCCAGGAATCGGCGAGATCATCGGCGGAAGCCAGAGAGAGGACGACTACGACAAGCTGGTTGGCCGTATGGAGGAGCTGGAACTTAAGAAAGAGGACTACGGCTTCTACCTGGATCTGAGAAAGTACGGCTCTGTGCGCCATTCCGGCTTTGGCCTGGGATTTGAGCGCTGCGTTATGTACCTGACAGGCATGGGCAATATCCGCGACGTGATTCCGTTCCCAAGAACTGTAAACAACTGCGAATTATAAGAAGCAGCCACAGGAATTAAAACGATTCAGTTGACATAACACAACACGATGAGGGCATCTCAAAGACGGCGGCACGCCTTCCCTGAGGCGCCCTTTTCTTCTGAATGAAAGGATCCTGCTCTTCTGCCGGATCCTATTTCAGAAGCTGTCTTAGAGAGGGGGAATAAGGCCTTGAAATTTATTCATACCGGAGACGTCCACTGGGGCATGGCCCCTGACAGCGATAAGCCCTGGAGCAGAGAGCGGGCCAGAGATATCCGCGAAACCTTCGCCGCCATTATCGGGAAGGCCGGTGAGCTTTCCGTGGACTTTCTCTTTATCGCCGGGGATCTGTTCCACCGGCAGCCGCTTTTAAAGGATTTAAAGGAGGTCAACTACCTGTTTTCCACCATTCCGGACGTGCGGATCGTGATGATCGCCGGAAACCACGACCGGGTGCGGAAAAGCTCCGCTGTCCTGAGCTTTAACTGGGCGCCCAACGTCACTTTCCTGTCGGACGAGGAATTTTCTTCCGCCTACTTCGAGGAACTGCACACAGAGGTGACGGGCTTTTCCTACTGGACCTCTGAGATATCAGAAGCCAGGTTAAATGATATCTCGGCTCCCGACGACGGGCTCATCCACATCCTTTTAGGCCACGGAGGCGACGGGAAGCACGTTCCCATTGATAAGGAAGGGCTTCTCAAATCCGGCTTTTCCTACGCTGCCCTGGGGCATATCCACAAGCCTGAGATCTCCCAGAGCCTGAGAATGGCCTGGTGCGGCTCTCCGGAGCCCCTGGACAAGACGGAGACGGGACGCCACGGCATTATCTATGGGGAAATCAGTGAAACCAGCCTTCGGATTACCAACCTGGAGTTTATTCCCATGGCAAAGCTTCAGTACATTCCGCTCATGGTCAATGTGACGCCCAACACCACCAACACAGAGCTGTTCCTGCGAATGTCCCAGGAAATCGAAAAACGCGGGTCTGAAAATATTTTCCGTTTTCGCTTAAAAGGCATGAGGGATCCTGATATTTCCTTTGATTTAGAATCTTTGATGATGCGGTACCGGATTGCCGATATTTTAGACGAGTCGGAGCCCCAGTACGATTTCAGCGCCCTGTTCGAGGAGCATCCCAGCGATATGATCGGCTTCTATATCAGAGCGCTTCAGAAGCCGGATATGAGCCCTGTAGAAAAAAAGGCTCTCTATTATGGCATCCACGCCCTGCTGCTCACTACGGATGAAAGGAGTTAAACCATGCGTTTTCTGGATCTTTATATTAAAGGCTTTGGAAAATTCCACGACACTTTTGTCTCCTTTGAAGACGGGCTGAATCTGGTTTACGGAAAAAACGAAGCCGGGAAGTCCACCATTCACACCTTTATCCGCGGTATGCTGTTCGGCATCGAGAGACAGAGGGGACGGGCGGCAAAAAACGATCTCTACAGCAAATACGAGCCCTGGGAGAACAGCTCCACCTACGAGGGACAGCTGCGGCTGGAATCCGGCGGGGTCATTTACCGGTTCGAGCGGAGCTTTCAGAAAAATAAGAAGGAATTTACCATTATCAATGAAACTGCAGGCCGTGAGATTGAGCCTACTAAGGCCCTGTTAGACGAAATTCTCTGCGGCCTCAGCGAAACCGCCTACAACAACACCATCAGCATCGGCCAGCTGAAAAGCGCCACGGAAGGCGGCATGATCTCGGAGCTGAAAAATTATATTGCCAACATGAACACCTCCGGAAGCATGGCCTTAAATATTACAAAGGCCACCGCCTATCTGAAAAACCAGAAGCGGCAGTTTGAGGGCCAGCTGACGCCGGAGGCGGCCAGAACCTACGCCTCCCTTCTGGGGGAAATCAAAAATCTGGAGCGGGAGATTTCCTCCCCGGAATACGAAAATCAGCTGCGGGCCTACGCAAAGGAACGGACTGATTTAAAATCTGCCATTGAACAAAAGCAGGCGGAGCGGGAAGAGCTTCTGGCGCGGATTGAGAAGGGACACGAGGCACTGGCTGAATTCGAATTTACAGACGCCCAGTCTGTCTCCTCTTACTTAAATCACGCGGAGGACATTTACCGCCAGTATCTGGCGGCCGGTCAGGCAGCGGCGAAAAAGTCTCTTCGCGGCCTTTCCGTCTTTTTTGGCCTTCTGGGACTTCTACTGTTTCTCGGAGCCGGCTATTTCTTTCTGTGGAGCTTTATGCCGGACAATTCGTTCCTGCCCTGGATGCCGGAAACGGTGGATTCCCTGCTCTCCGGAGCCGTGGCCGCCGGCGCGTCAGCCATATCCTTTTTCGCGGCAGCCCTATTCCGCTTAAAGCTGCGTCAGGAAAAGAAAACCGCCTCTCTGTGCGCCTCCAACCTGTCTGAGATTTTCAGACGCCACCTGGGAGACGGAACCATCTCCGAGAAAGCCATGGAAGCTTTGAGGGCCAGAATGGCAGACTTTGTAAACCTCTGTTCCATGATTATGCGCTCTGAGGAGACGGTGCGCCGGCAGATGGACGATGTGGAGCAGCTGCAGGGGCGGCAGAACCAGTGCTCTGAGATCATCGAGCAGCAGCAGCGAATCCAGTGGGAGCTGGAAAAGAAGCTGGAGCACCTGGCGGAGCTTAAGGATCAGGCCTCTGCCCTGCGCCAGATTATCTCGGAAAACGACAGGATCCGGGAGGAAATCGCGGCCATCGAGCTGGCCCAGGATACCTTGAAGGAGCTTTCCATGTCCATCCGGGATTCCTTCGGCCTCTACCTGAATAAGACGGCCTCCGAGCTGATAAGCGGCATTACCGGCGGCCTGTATACCAGCATGAGCATCGACGAAAATCTGGGGGCATTCTTAAACACCAGACGAAAGCTCATTCCTCTGGAACAGGTCAGCAGCGGCACAGCGGATCAGATCTACCTGGCTCTGCGCCTGGCGGCAGCCCGGTTTATCCAGAACGGGCGGGATTCCATGCCTCTTATCTTCGACGACAGCTTCGTCCTTTACGACGACGACAGGCTGAGACAGGCCCTGCGGTGGCTGTCCGAGGCCTATAAAGGGCAGATCATCATCTTCACCTGCCACAGGAGAGAGCTGGATATCCTGGAAGAGGAAGAAATTAAGCACCATGTGGTGAAAATTTGACAGAAAAAATCTGGCAAAGCAGGAAAGGGACCGGTGAAAAACAGGGGTTACTCCTCTATTTTTCACCGGTCCCTTTCTATGAAAGCGTCTATTCCGCCGTCACTACCCACTTAATACATCCGTCCTTCTTGTGTTCAAAGGTATCGTATCCCTCTAAAATCTGAGACAGCGGCCCTCTGTGAGTGATCAGAAAATCTGTGGTGAGCTTTCCTTCCCTTAACAGTTCCAAAAGCTCTCTGCAGTCCGCAGCATCCACGCCGCCTGTCTTGAAAATCAGGTTTTTCCCGTACATCCTGGTCAGGGGAAGCACCGGATCCTTCTCATACATGGCCACCAGAGCCACGATCCCGTTAGGACGGGCTGCCTCCCAGGCCAGAATAAAGGAAGCCTCCGTTCCCGCCGCTTCTATCACAGCGTCCGCTCCTCTGCCCTCTGTCAGGCCTTTGACAGCCTCTGCAGCCTCTTGGCCCGTCACGCTCAGATATTCGCCTGCCAGACGGTTTTCCCTGGCTGTTTTCAGACGTTCTTCATTGGGATCAATGAGAATCACCTGTCCGGCTCCCAGATAGAGCGCCGACTGGGCCGCGCACATGCCCACCGGGCCGGCCCCGATCACAGCCACCGTATCCCCCGGCTTTATCTCGCACAGCTTAGCTCCCCAGTAGCCGCTGGATAAAATATCTCCTGTAAAGAGCGCCTGCTCCTCCGTCAGGCCGTCTGGAATCCTGTAGAGGCTGGTGTCTGCCAGGGGCACTCTCACATACTCCGCCTGGCAGCCGTCTATGACGCAGCCTAACATCCATCCGCCCTGCTCGCAGTTGTTGACAAATCCCCTTCTGCAGTACCAGCAGTCTCCGCAGATAGTCTCGCAGTTGGCGGCAGCCCTGTCTCCCGGCTTTAAGGTCTTCACCTGGGAACCGATCTCCACTACCTCCCCCGCAAACTCATGGCCCAGAATCACGCCTTCTCTGGCTCTTGGAACCGCCCCGTTTCTGATGTGCAGGTCGCTGGTGCAGATGGTGGAGCGGGTCACCCGGACAATAGCGTCCGTGGGCTCCTTTATGACTGGAACCGGGCGTTCCTCCAGCCCCAGCTTTCCAATCCCCTGAAATACAAGGGCCTTCATCATCTTCTGTTCCATTTCCTTCTCCCGGCAGTTTTCCCTTCCGGTCTGTCTGCCCTAGTCCCTGATTCCCGCCTTATACTTCTCCACCAGGCGGTTGATCCTTCCCGTTGGGTTTAACAGCTCGCTTAAAGAAGCGTCGTGGTTTAAGTTGTCGATAATCAGGGCAATGTACTTGCTCATGTCTACGTCGATATAGTACGGTCTGGAGAGCAGATCCGCCGACTGGTAAATCAGGTTTGTAGTCAGCACGCGGTCAATGACTCCGTTCTCATAATACTCGTCAAACTTCTGAAGTCCGTTTGTAAACAGGCCGAAGGTAGCGCAGACAAAGACCTTTCTGGCCTTTCTCCTCTTTAACTCCTTGGCCACGTCAAGCATGCTCTCTCCGGAGGAGATCATATCGTCCACAATGATGACGTCCTTGCCTTCCACGCTGCTGCCCAGGAACTCATGGGCTACGATTGGGTTTCTGCCGTTGACAATCTTCGTATAATCGCGGCGCTTGTAGAACATACCCATATCAAGTCCCAGCACATTGGCAAAGTACACGGCGCGGCGCATTCCGCCCTCATCCGGGCTGATCACCATCATGTGGTCGTTGTCAATCTGAAGCTCCTTCTCGTGCTTTAACAGGTGCTTGATAAACTGGTAAATCGGCTGAACCGTCTCAAAGCCCTTTAACGGAATCGCGTTCTGGACTCTTGGATCGTGAGCATCAAAGGTGATGATGTTTTCTACGCCCATGTCCACGATCTCTTTCAGAGCCAGAGCACAGTCTAAGGACTCGCGGCCTGTGCGCTTGTGCTGGCGGCTCTCATAGAGGAACGGCATAATGACGTTAATTCTTCTGGCTTTTCCTCCTACGGCGGCGATCACTCTCTTTAAATCCTGGAAATGGTCGTCCGGGGACATGTGATTGACCATTCCGTTCAGGGAATAGGTCAGATTGTGATTGCATACATCCACTAAAATATAGATATCATTTCCGCGGACAGACTCGTTTAAAGCGCCCTTTCCCTCTCCGGATCCGAATCTCGGCGTGCTGGCGGAAATAATATAGGAATCCCTCTGGTAACCGGCAAAGGCAATCGTAGACTTGTGCTCGCTCTCCCGCTCCCTGCGCCAGTCTGCCAGATATTTGTCAACCTTTTCTCCCATGGCTCTGCAGCTCTTCAGGGGAATCAGGCCCAGAGGCCCGACAGGAATGGTATCAATAATCTTCTCTTCGTACAGCATGTTTTTCCTCCCACGTGTCAGTTAAATACTTCTTCTTTATATCATTTAACCTGCGCTGCGTCAACCCCGCCCAAGGAGCTTTTTCCGGATCCGGATGTCCTCTCCGTAAAGGGGAATCACCGTATACTGGCTGATAATCCTGGACATGACGCGGTCTGTAAATTCATCTCTCATCTCGTTGACCGGAAGATTGGTGGAAATGATGGTTCCCTTCTTCCGGTTCAGCCTCTCGTTAACGCAGTAGAACAGCTGAGAGGTGGTAAACGTATTCACAAGCTCTGTGCCCAGGTCGTCGATAATCAGCAGATCGCAGTCCAGAAGATAGCTGGAACGATCCCGATCCTCCTCCGTAGCGTCGTAGTCAAACCGTTCCTTTGAAAAGATCTCGTACATCTTAACTGCAGGCAGATAGACCACCGAATATCCCTGATCCAGAAGCTCCTTGGCGATACAGTTGCTTAAAAAGGTCTTCCCAAGGCCCGTCTTTCCCGTAAAGAGCAGATTGTCCTTGGTTTCCCCAAACCGCTCCACGTAGGACTTGCAGAGAGCCGCCACCTGCTTCATATATTCTCTGGCCGTCTTTTTGCTTCTGGGATCCGGCTTCGTATCGTCGAAATACTCATAGGAGAAGGTACTGAAATTCTCTCTTTTTAAAATTTCCCTGATGTTGGACTGATCGTACAGAAGGGCAATCTCCCTCTTTTTAAAACAGCTGCACTTGCGCCCGTCCGCATATCCCGTATCGCGGCAGATGGGACAGTCGTAATGAAGCTCCAGGTAGTCTGCCGGATAGCCGTAGGCGGCCAGAAGCACCTGGCGCTCCTCGCACAGATCGGCAATCTTTGCCTTCAGCCCTTTCGCCGCCCTGTCGTCCCCGGCCAGAAGCTGTCTGGCGCTTTTCACGGCCGAGGAGGCAATCTCCTCGTTCAGCTCCTTCACGGCAGGAATTTTCTCATAGATCTCCTCCCGCCTCTTATCCAGCTCGTGCTTCTGGCGAAGCTGGGCCTGGTTGTAAATACGCATAATAGAATCATACTGGGAATTACTCAGCGCCATGTTTTCCTCCTGTGCTCTCTGGCTGGCCTGGGCCGCTTCCTCCGTCTTCGGAATTGATCATGCTCCAGATCATCTCGTCGTAATTATAGCCGTGCTCCTCCAGGTTATGAAACCGGTTGTTCGTCCGCCTCTTTTCCGGCTGGCTGCCGGATTTCCCTTCCCTGGCCTTTTTCTCCCGCCTGAGCCTGGTCACGTGTTCCACATCCTTCATGGTCCGCACCCCGGCCCGGCTCCAGTCAGTCAGAATCGTGTCCGCATACTGAAAGCTGGGCTTGTGGATGGCCGCCATGGTGCGGCTGCAGGCCTCCACCACAATCTCCCTGGTAAAGCCGAAGGCTCCAAACCATTTGTCCATCAGGTCAATCTCGCTGTCCGCCGGATTTCTCCCCGACAGCCCGAAGGCTCTCATCACGGCAAAAATGTCCTTCTTATAGCCCATAGACTGGGTTTTCGCCTCCTCAGCCGTCTTAAATCCCCTCTCGTGCCAGCTCAGCCCCACCTTCTCAATATAGCGGATGCTGGTGTGGCCGTTCTGGGCGCAGGACTCCACCAGATACTCCAAAAGCTCCGCCGGCATGTGAAGCTGCCCGTACAGGTAGGCGAACACGTCGCAGTCCGTGGGCGTAAACGTCCTGTTTAAATATTTCTGGGCAATGTAGAGCAGCTGGGAAAATTCCTCGTTTCTCGACAGACCGTTCAGAACTGCCCCCGAAGATTTCTTTCTGCCCGGCTCCAGAGAAGGCTGGGACAGGCGGCTCTCTGCTCCTTCCGCAGACGCTTTTTCCTCCGTCTTGCTCTCTGCCGTTTTACTCTCTGCCGGCTTTCTGTCCGCCATTTTTCTGTCCGACACCGCATCCGCTGCGGCCAGGCCAGTCTGCCTGTTGTCGCCCAGCTCCAGAACCCCCTCCTGCTCCCAGTATACCAGGGCGCGGCGCACGTCCGCCTCCGTATGGTTCAGGGCGTCGGCAATGTCGGCCACGCTGTCCGCTCTGCCGCCGTTTCTCAAAATATAAAGATAAACCTTCACATATTCCCCGTTGGCCCTGGCCATATAATTGTCTATAAATTCATTGGAGACGACAGTCACCCCATGGGCCAGACGATTCCTTATGAAGTTTCCCATCTCTTTTCCTCCCGCTGTTTTACTGTAAAATCATTCCTTCAGGCGTCCACCTTTTATCCCCAGAATCCCGTGTGAATATTGTGGATAATGTGGACAATCCCTTGTCCTTTCCCCGCTGTTTTTGTCCCTTCCTGTCGAAAACCTTGAATTTTCAATGTTTTTCATACAATAGAAACTTTTATTATGTCAATCAAGAAATCCACACCAGACCGCTGTATAAAATGTTGAAAACTATGTGGATAATGTGGATAACTATTTGGAAAGCAGCTCCTCGCCCACAGTTACAATGTCTCCGGCCCCCATAGTTATCAACAAATCCCCTGGCTGGCAGTTGGTTTTAAGAAATTCTTCAATTTCAGAAAATGTCGGAAAATACCAGACTTTTGTTCCAAGCTTCTCAATTCTTTCCGCAATATCTCTGGAGCTGATTCCCAGCGTATCCGTCTCTCTGGCCGCGTAAATATCCGCCAGGATCACCCGGTCAGCCATGGAAAGAGCCTCTGCGAACTCATCTAAAAAGGCTTTTGTTCTGGTGTAGGTGTGGGGCTGGAACACGCACCACACCTGGTTGTGTGGATAATTGCCAGCCGTCTTTAAGGTAGCCTGAATCTCCTGAGGATGATGGGCATAGTCGTCGATAACCGTCACTCCGTTAAACTCGCCCTTCTTTTCAAAGCGGCGCTTGGTTCCTGTAAAATTCAGAAGGCCTCTCTTTACCGCCTCCATGGAAACGCCGGCTGTGAGGGCGGCCGCAATCGCCGCGAGAGCGTTGTATACATTGTGCTCTCCCCCTACGCCAAGGCTTATAGTATCTCTTCTTACGCCGTTTTCATACAACTCAAAGGACGGCCTTGCAAGCTCGTCGTAGGTAATAGAACCGGCGCTGTAGCTGCACGCCAGATCTCTTCCCACTGTAATTACCGTTCCGCTGACATTTTTCACAATCTCCTGCCAGTTTTCAATCTCTGCGTTAATAATGACGCTTCCCTGAGCCGGAACCTTCTCTGCGAAGAGGGCAAAGGAACGGCGGATATCGGCCAGATCCTTGAAAAAGTCCAGATGATCCTCCTCAATATTTAAAATCAGAGCCATAGTGGGGAAAAACTCCAGAAAGCTGTTGGTGTACTCGCAGGCCTCTGTGATGAAAAATTCCGGTCCGCCCACCCGGATATTGCCGCCGATAGACGGAAGAATGCCGCCGACAGAGATTGTGGGATCCGCCTTGGCAGCCAGGAAAATCTCAGACAGCATGGAGGTAGTGGTCGTCTTTCCGTGGGTTCCGGATACGGCAATCGCTTCCTTATAATTGCGCATCATCTCTCCCAGGAGAACCGCTCTGGACATCATGGGAATGCCCGCCTGCTGCGCTGCCTGGAACTCCGGGTTGTCAGGGTGGATAGCCGCCGTGTAAACCACCGCGTCCACCGCGCCTCCTGCCTCGTCAGCGGCCGCAATATTTTCCGCCCTCTGTCCGATAGACACAAAAGCGCCTCTGCTTCTTAAATGCTCTGTCAGCTCGCTTTCCTTGGAATCAGAGCCGGAGATCGTAAATCCCTCGTCCATGAGAATCTCAGCCAGACCGCTCATGCTGATGCCTCCGATTCCCATAAAATAAATGTGATGCGGTTTATTAAAATCAATTTGATACATAGATCATTCCACCTTTTTCATTAAAATTATTGCAATGTTTCTTTCATTTAACTGCTTTTGCAGGGAAATGTCAACTGATACAGGAAAAGCTGTAAAAGCCAGTCCGGCCTTTACAGCTTTTCGTATCGTTCTAATCTCTTTGTCCTGCCAGGCGGCCGGAATGCTTCTTCCTCTGAATTCTATCTGAGTTCTTCTTCGTCCAGCCAGCGAAACGCCTCTACGCTGCGCTCACTCCCCTGAAAATCATATGCTTATAACGCTCCAGAGCGCGGATTAAAACGCTTCCCAGCACTCCCACAGCCAGAATCTCTCCGATTCCCACTGTCACCATAGCCACAGGAATCAAATCCGTGGATCCGTAAGCATACCGCAGAATCCATGGAACGATCACTGCGTTGGAGATAATCGGAGGAAGCAGCACCAGAAAACGGTTTCCTCTGAGGGCGTAGGAGCCGACCGCTCCGATCAGAGTGGCAATGCTTCCAAAAATCACGTCCATAGTCATAGCCCCTGCCAGCAGATTGGACAGCAGGCAGCCGATAAACAGTCCCGGAACCGCCGCCGGAGTGAAATAGGGAAGCACGCACAGCGCCTCCGAAATCCTGAACTGGACCGGTCCGAAGCTGATCGGCATAAACATCATAGTCAGCGCAATATAAATGGCCGCTATGGCCGCGCCGTAGGTCAGCAGGTACACAGATTTCTTGTTTTTCTCGTTCATATTCAGTTGTCTCCTTTAGTTTTGTTTTACGAGTGGAAGGTCGCGAACACTCGATTCATTTTACGCCGGAAATCGGCGGAAAGCCCTGTAAGACCTTGTTTTTATGGGCTTTGCAACGGGTTAGAGTATAGCATAGATTCGGTGCGGGCGCAAGAGGTTAGTGATATACTTCACGCCTGTCATCCGCAAACCTGGCTCTTCCTCCAGAACGCGCGCCGGAACCAGGGGGGTAAAATAATCTAACTAATTTTCCTTTTAGAGGAACCAGAAAACTTATCGTAAATCATACCGGACAATATAAGGCAGACAAATACTGCCGTCCAAATGATCCAAAGGTTATTTGCCGGCGTACCTCCTGCGTCAGTACCATCGCTTTGAAACATGGTTCCGACCATAAATCCGGCCATATATGAAAAGGCAGTACAAACAGGCGATATTTTCCCATTCAGGATAAACGATATTACTATGGCAATGATCCCGATGCCAAACAATATAACTGGCCACTGCTTCATTCCATGAATATCGAAAAATACATATCTGCACAAAATAAAGCCTATACACAGCGCGCCCAGGGACAGCACATGAATCATAATTTTTTTCTTGTTTAACATATAATCATTCCCCGATTCTTCTTTCGTAGATCAAATCCGTCATGCCGTTGTACGATTGTGTCCTCAATAATTTCAGCTTAATTTCCCTGTTATTTTCTCCAAAAAGCCGGATCCCAGAACCTAAAATCGTCGGAAGAACCGTAATATAATAGCAGTCAATTATGTCTTCTCTGACTAACTGCCGGATCAGGTCTGCCCCGCCGCAGATCCAGATCCCCTTTCCCTCCTCTGCCCGTAATTTTTTTACCAGACGGGCGGGACTGTCATTGACAAAACGGATGCTTTCAGAGGATACTTTCGTGTTATGAGTTACCACATAAGCAGTAAAATCAGAATAAACCCATTCGTCCGGTGAAAGCTCAGTCACAATCTGATGATATGTATTCCAGCCCATGACTACCGTATCAATCTCTTTTACAAACGCTGAATAAGAGTCTATGTTGTCGTCGTCATTGCCCTGGCCTGCCAGCCAGTCCACGTTCCCTTTACTGTCTGCGATATACCCGTCGAGACTCATCGCTATAAATAAGGTGACTTTTTTCATTGATTCTCCTTTACAGCCTGGAAGTTACGGACATAAGATTATAAATTTAACATTTTTATATATCATTTTTTATCCATATAATCCTTAAACATACGCACACTTTTTTCATCTTCTAAAATTTGATCCAATTTCATAGGAGTTCTTATGTTTCATTTGAGTTCATTTCCTATCTTCGATTATTTTATCAGCAATTTGTTCCAAAGCAGCGTCTAACTCCAAACCGAAGAAATTCGGATAAAAAATATAGTCAGTAAGATTATCTAAGCCAGTGTTAATCTCCAGATATTCCAACCACCAATCCATTTCATCTTCCTCAAAATCTGTAATATGTAAAACAATTTCCTTGAGTTGCTCATTTGTTAAATTAGATTTCATTGGCGGGGACATTAAAGCTCTGCGTGCTATTGTTTCTAAATCAGTGTAACTCCAATAGGCTTGAAAGATATTAATTTTTATCTTCTTATTTCCAGTAACTTCTCTCAAATTCTTTTGCAGCTGCCCTAACTCTTTTTTTGCTTCTTTATCGCTATCACAGTCTTTTTCGTCCATGAGCAGCGCTGCCTTTTCAATAATTTCCATTACGGCTGGAAGCTTCGTTTCGTCGATACTGATTTTTTTCATATCCTACCTCCAATTCTGTTTTTTTACTCTGTTCAACTCTCCTATAAACTGGAAGTTTTTAGTTTTCCCAATCGTAAGAATAGCCAATCGCTTTCATAAAGTCAGCCATTTGCCAGTCCTCTCCTATACAAAATTCATCATCTTCATAGGCACGTTTTTCTTCTGCTTCAAGAATATCTTCTGTCCACTCTTGAAGATAATTTTTAATTTTTGCGTTGTCTATATTAAAATATTTAGAAATTATTTCACTATTTCCTGCAAGGTGTTTCCTTTGTTCCATAGAAATATCTTCAAAATAATCTGGAATAGGCTTAAAAACATCTAATTCTTTCCCGTTCTCATAAAAAAAGTAACCCCAATAATCGCCATCGTAGATGTAACATAGTAAAACAGGACACATAAGTTTCTCGGAAATTTCTTTTGGAATATCCTCATAACCACAGCACATATCACTTAATAAAACCTTCACGCCACTACCACACTTCTGATATTGACATTCTTCTGAAACCAAATACCAATCTGGATAATCATTTCCTGCTTTCTCAAGTGATTTTTTAACATCTTCTTCACTTGCGTTTTGTACGATTAAAGCACTCAAAAATAGTCCCATATTTCTTTCTCCTCTCAATAACTTCTAATTTTCCTGTTACACAAACTGGAATTATCATCACATTGGGTCAATCATGTGAAAGATACGTTTTACTTTACCTTCTGAATATAAAAATCTAAGTTGCAAGCACAAATCTACCAGTTCTCCGCCAGAGGTAAGTTCATACTCTGCTTCAAATCCCTCGGGGGACTTCTCATAAAAGTTTACTTCGTGATGGTACTCATATTGCGGATGAAAATTGCATGGAACGTCATACTCATCAAACACATCAAAACCGTTCATGTCCAATGTCCCCTGAATACACTCCCTGATTTCTTCTGTATCCTCCCAATCCATTTCATCTACACAGGATGGCAAATCCGCATATCTTTTTTCGTGAAGAACATGGAGAATATCTTTTATCGTCTGAATGGCTATTTCTTTATCTTGCTCTGTCATCAAAATACCTCCCAGTATAATTCATGGAAAACTTCCGATTTGTTCTACTCCCATCTTCTTGCCTTTACGGGCAAGAAACATCCCTCGCTTTGCTCGGTCAATTCAGTTTCATCAAATCCTTCTTCACATACGATTGCGCTAAAAAAACTGCATAGTTTTGACCGTTTTATTCAATCTAATTTTTCCATAAATCCAAAAATCTTCTTTAGACAGAATATCAATATAGCCGATCACATTACCGAGAAAAGCAAGTCCATTTTCATCTACTCCTCAAAAAAGAACTATCTATTTTTGGCGTTAAAACCAGCTTACTTTTTCATCCCTGAATTCAGGCTGGCTGCTATGCTCATAAGGATTGTAATTATTCAAGTTGCATCCAAACTCTTTCAATGATTTTATTTTATTATCTGTTGTCCATTCAATCAACGAAATTCCATCAAATTCTTCTATCTTCCCATCGTTCATTTCGTTTTTAAAATACCATTCTGCAATCGTCCGATTTTCCTTGTGGAAAAATTGTTTGATTTCCCAAGCAATGACTTTGCCACGGGTATTCCACTCCTGAAACCATTGTTTTACGGTTTGACGATTCGTATATTGGGGACCCCAGCTTTCAGTATAAATTACATCTTCTGCAAAAATATTGTCAATACCTAAATCTTGTTGTGTAAGCCACATTTCAAACCATAAATGAATCATCTTTTCTCTTTCTTTCATTCCTCATTACCTCGGTCAATTCTAAATTTACCATCCACCTGGCAGGCAGAATAAGTTATCGCAGTATTCTTCATTCTTTTTCACTTTAACTTCTTTTCCTATACTCAAAATACCATATCTATTTTTTCATGGCAAGCTGTTTTCAGCTGTGCAAATCCAGCCCACTCCAGCCTCCTCCCCACAAAAAAAAGAAGAAAAGAAAGCTTCCTGTAACTTTCTCTTCTTCTTTCTTCTCTTCTTCCTTTTACAGCTTCATCAGGTACTCCCCGATTTCCCTGGCCAGGCGGAGGGCCGTGGGGAGCAGCTCATCAGGGAAATAATTTCCGTAGTTGTTGGCCTCGAAGCTGAAATATCCGGTGTAGCCGATCTCTCTTAATGTCTGCACCACTTCTTTCCAATTTACTGTGCCGAACAGCGGCATCACGTGCATCAGATCCGGATCTGTCATGCTGTGGGTGTCTGAGACGTGGGTGGCCTTTAAATGCTTTCCTATATAGAGCAGGGACTGTCTCTGATCCTGTTTCATAATATCCGCGTGCTCGAAATCCCAGCAGATTCCCATCCTCTCGTCGTCAAAGGAGGTGACGAAATCCACCATCTCCTCCGGCGTAGCGCAGTATTTGCGCTTCGGGGCAATGGAATAGTCGCACATATTTTCAATGGCAAAGGCCATGGGGTATTTCTCTGTTTTTCTTAACAGCTCCTGAAAATACGCCGTATTCTTCTCCTTGGAGGATTTCACCAGAGCCGGGCTGTCAAAGTCTGTCTCCGGGTGGGTTACGCAGAGGGGGGATCCCAGAGCCGCGCAGCAGTAGATGGAACGCTCGACCAGCTCCTCATGGCGGGCTCTCTCAGCGGCCGTCATCGGCGCGCAGAAATTGTAGGTGTAGGCGTGGCACTGGCCGAAGGAAACGCCCAGCTCGTCCTTTTTCCTCTCAATGCGGGCCAGCCACTTCTCCCACTGATCCGTCAGGAACGGGGAGTGGGGCAGGGACCAGTCGTAAAAGCTGATGTCGAAGGTGTCGAAGCCCGCCGCAAAGGCCAGCTCCATCATATCCTCCATGGGCATAATACTCTTGTCCGGCCTCTCAAATACGATATTGGTGGATGTGGATAATTTCATATTTTAAAACCTTTCCATGTTTCATTTTTCATCTTAAAAAGGCAGAGGCGTAAGACTGCCTGTAACAAAAATGTTCTAAATAAACTTGAATTTTTCGTTTTTTAAAAAAATACTTTTTTAAGAAAATACTCGTTTTTCAAGAAAACTTAAAAGCTTCTCCCAGTCGTAGTCCCAGGCCGCCTGAACGAAAGATCCCTGCTTTTTAAATCTGCCGCTGTTTCCAAAGAGCGTCTGCCCTGTGGTATACTCTCCTCTGGTCTCCACTATCACATGTCCGGAAACCGTTTTCGCTATCTCCGGGCAGAGAGCCAGACAGACGGCCGCGCTGTCTACCAAAAGGCTGTAGGGCTCTAAACCGTGATCCAGATTAAACTGCACCGCCCGCCTTAAAAACTTCGTTTTTTCGTTTTCTCCCGCCCTGGCTAACAGCCGATCCATCATGGAATTGTTCAGGCGTCTCGTCACGTCCAGCCCCGCCGCAGTGATAGGAATGCCGGAGCCAAACACCGCCGCCGCCGCCTCTGGATCCTGGGCCAGGTTCCACTCAGGCCGGGGATTTAGATTTTCATAATCCGGCCGCAGGCCGTAGCTTCCCGCTATGGTGTAAATCCCGGCGGCGGCTTTAGCCGCCGCCGGGTCGTTCTGAATCATCAAAGCCAGATTTGTCATAGGTGCCAAAGAGATAATGGACACCTGGCCTGGAAAGCGTTTTACCGTCTCCGCCATAAAGTGCCAGGCCTCCCCTGGCTCCTCCTTCTTCGCCGGCTCCGGAAGTCCCGTCTGGGACAGGCCGTCGCAGCCGCAGTAGGCGTCGTCAAACTCCATGCGGCGAACAAGGGGCATTTCTGCCCCCTGTACTGCCGGAATCTCCTCTCTGCCGCAAAGCGTCTGGATCTTCAAAATATTCTTAATGCTTCTGGCTGAATCGCAGACTCCGAAGGCAGCCGTCATTCCCAGGATCTCCAGCTCCGGCGAAGCCATGGCTAACATCAGGGCAACCGCGTCGTCCGCGCTGGGATCAGTGTCAATAATCACCTTTCTGGTTATTCTGTCTGTCATACTGTTTTATTCTCCGTTTGCGCGGTAGTAATCGTTGAAAATCTGGTTGCAGCCGTCAATAATCGCTGTCTTTGTATCCTCTGCAGAGGCCTGTCCGTTTCCGAACATCAGCATGGCGTCCTTGATCGTTGTATCTACTGCGTCAGAGTTTGGCACAAACGGAGCCAGAACTGCCTCGTTGGCCTTCATCATCACCTCGCCCGGAACTGCCAGCTGCGGAGTCTCTGCAATGGCGTTCTGATAGCTCTCAAGCTCTGCGCTGTTTTTATTGACCGGAACGTATCCTGCTCCCTCTAACCACATAGCCTGAGCCTCTGGAGATACCATGTACTGCTCGAACTCCCATGCCGCCTTCACTGTCTCGTCGTCGCCGCGGTTTAACAGGAAGAGTCCGGAACCGCTCGGGTAAGCGCCTCCGATATCGTCGGAAGCTACCAGCGGAATCTGAGCTACGCCCCAGTTAAAGCTGTCTCCAACTAACTCCTTAATGGTAGGAATACGGGAGCTGCTCATGACAGCCATAGCGTTGATTCCCTGGGCGAACTCCTCGTTGATGGAATCATTGGTGGGCTTGTAGGCTCCTGTGTCCACTACCTTCTGCCACTCGGCCAGATATTTGTCAAGGGCCTCCTCGCAGGCCATTGTCTTCATCTTGTCGCTGTGGCCGCTCTCGTTGTCTCCCAGGTAGGTTCCCTGTCCCTGTGTGGCAATCCAGTTGCCCAGCTCGAACAGGCTGACTCTCACGTTTAAGCCGTACTCTGCGTCCGTCTCGTCCTTTAACTGTCCTAAAATAGAAGCCATCTCGTCGATGGTCTGAGGAACCTGCGCTCCGATCTGATCCAGGTAATCCTGGTTATAGTAGAGAAGCAGAGTGGAAGTGCTCCAGGGAAGTCCGGCCAGCTTTCCATTGATAGAGAAGGAAGAAACTGCGTTTGGAATTAAGTCCTCCTTGGAAACGGAATTGCCCTCTCCTGCCAGCATATCCTCGGCAGTTACAAGACGCTCGTAATCTCTCACCAGGCTCACGTGCTCGCCGTACAGCTGAATCACGTCAGGCATATTTTCCACATCGTCTGTGGACATGGCGGCTGTCAGAGCCTCTGTGCCAGGCCAGTTCTGGAATACAGGAGTTACGTGGATCTTCTTTTCCTTTCCGATGGTCTCGTTGAACTGGTCTACCTGCTTCTGGGTAATCTCTCCGTACACGCCGTCCATGGAGTGCCAGAATACAACCTCCCTTGTGCCGTCCTCGTTGACGGTTCCCACTGCCGCGTTCTTGTCCGCGCTGTCTCCGGATCCGCCTGCGCAGCCTGCAAGGCTTAACGCCATGACTCCGGCTGCCGCCGCTGTCATTTTCTTTAACTTCATCTTTTTGTCCTCCTTATCTGGATTTTCTGGTTTATTTAAATTTTTTATTCTTTTACAGAACCGCTCATCATGCCGCTGACGATTTTCCTCTGGAAAATCAGGAACAGAAGCACAGTCGGCAGAAGAGCCACAATAACGCCGGCCATAACCGGTCCGAAGATAGCGGACTCTCTGTCCTTTAACATGGTAATTCCCACCTGGATGGTGCGCATCTCGTTCCTGTTGGTGACAAGCATGGGCCACACGTACTGGTTCCACACGCTGACGAAGGAAGAGAGGAATACGGTTACCATAATCGGCTTGCTGGCCGGCAGAAGCACCCAGAGGAAAAATCTCACGTTGCCGCAGCCGTCCACGTAAGCTGCCTCCTTCAGCGACTTGACGAAGGAGAGGTAGAACTGCCGGAGCAGGAATACGTTGGTAGCCGACACCAGGAAAATGGAACACATTCCCGCGTAGGTGTTAATCAGTCCCATCCGGCTGATAGTAGTAAAGTTGGATACAATCAGCACGTCCGGCGGAATCATAATGGTCGCCATCGCCAGGGTAAACAAAAGCTTCTTTCCCTTAAACTCAAAGAATGAGAAGGCAAAGGCAGCCATGGTGGCCGTCACCATTCTGGCCACGCTGCAGATGGATGCCACGATGAAGGAATTCAGCATGTAGCGCAGCAGCATGGTTCTGGAAAACGCCGTCTTATAGTTTTCCAGCGTAGGCTTGGGCGGCAGAAGATTCGGCGGGGAAGACAGCACGTCCTTCTGCTCCATAAAGGATACGGAAGCAGCATAAAGAATCGGAAACAGTATCAACAGGGCGCAGAAAATACAGACCGCCTGAATCAATATGTCATACATGGTCTTCTTTCTCATTGATAGTGTACTCCTTTCTTCTCCCACGCAAATCCGGCCATGGTAGCCGCAAAAGCGATCAGGAAGGCGATAATCGCCGCCGGGTTGGCGTTGGTATAGTTAGCCGTACCGGAAATCTGCTTGTAAATATACTGCATCATGGTAATGGTAGAGTTCTGCGGTCCTCCGTTTGTCAGGACGTTGGAAAGACTCATCATCATTACGCTGAAGGAAATATCTGTGATAATCAGGTAAAACATTGTCGGCGAGGTGAGGGGCAGGTAAATCTTAAAAAGCATCTGAAGAGGCGTCGCTCCCTCTAAGGACGCGCTCTCGATGATATCCTGTGAAATTCCTCTGACTGCCGATAAAAGAAAGATAAACGCGTAGCCGGTGGACAGCCAGATCTGTACGATGGCAATGGACAGCAGCGCGAACTTCGGATCGTTGAGCCACTGAATATCCAGACCGAACACACCGTTGATAAAGCCCAGGCTCGGCACAAAGAGCAGCTGGAAAATCATGGCCGTTACCGAGGAAGCCATAGCCATGGGAACGGCAAAGGACGCCTCGTAGAAGGCCGACGTCTTCCTTCTCTTGTTGGCTAAAAGCGCCAGAAGAAGACCTAAAATCTTGGAAACCGGAACCGTCAGCAAGGTAAAAATAATGGTATTTACGATGGATTTGATAAATACCTCGTCCTTTAAAATATAGGCATAATTTTCAAGCCCCACAAACCGCTTTAAATTTCCATAGGAGTCCACGATAAAAAGACTCTTAAACACCGTTACCAGGAACGGATAAAAGGTAAACACTCCAAACAGGATAAATGCCGGCAAAAGCCACAAGTAAGGCTCCGCCTTCTTTAGAACCGATTTTTTCACTCCATTTTTCCTCCACAATTAGCTGATTCACAGTAGCGCTTCACCGCCTCGATTACGCCGTAAACTGTCTCCCCCTGACAGACATAATCAGCCTGTTCCTTGAGAACCTCCTCGGCGTTTCCTACGGCCGCTCTGATTCCTGCAGCTGAAAACATGTCCAGGTCGTTGGCATTGTCTCCAATCACCAGGATCTCTTCCCGGCTGATTCCCAGATAGCGGGCAAGCCGTTCTACTCCCGTTCCCTTGCTGCAGCCTTCCGGCATGGCCTCAAAACAGCGGCTACCGTACCGGACTACGTGAATTCTGTTTTTTTCCTCCTCAAGAAGAGGGCGAAGCATATCGCACCGGCCGGGGCTGTCTGGATCAATAATCATAAGCTTTTGAAGCCTCTGCCCGTTCCATTCGTCCCCTTCCGGATGGATCAGATGTTTGTAAAGGCCGCTTTCCTGTGATTTCCGGCGGATATAGTCGTTCTGCCGGTAAACTCCCTCTGTGTTCTCATCTGTCAGGAAGACAGCCAGCCCCATGCGGTCTGCCTCCTCCACGGTGCGTCTCACCGTCTCTGCCGGAAGAAGCTCTTCCCAGATAAATTTCTCTCCGTCGTGGCCCGCCGCTCCGTTGGACGCCACGACCGGAAGTGTAATATTAAGAGCTTTCCTGTACTCCTCAAGCATTCCAACCGGTCTTCCGCTGGCCAGTGTAAAGGCGATGTGCTTTTCAGAAAGCAGCTGTGCAAGCTGTCTGATTCCTTCGCCCATGACGCAGTCCGCGCCAACCAGGGTTCCGTCCACGTCGCTGACTACCAGGCGCACCTTTGAACTGATATCTGCCATATCTGCCTCCCATCTGCTGATCCAAACCTCTGTAAAGCTTTTTCTTCTTAATTATATTGAATTTTCGCCTCTGCGTCTTTCTCTCTTCCGACTTTTTTTATCACTTTTCCGACCTTTTTATCTCTTCAATTTTACAAACGCAATAAAAAAATGCTATTTATATTTTCATTTCTCGACATAAATAGCACTTTTTCGATATAATTGTATTTTTCAGACTTACACTTCGCGAAACCGCTTTTTATACTGCTTTGGGGTATATCCCGTCTCCTTGCGGAACATCCGGATAAAGTGGGAAAAATTGTCGTATCCCACCTCAGCGGCGATTCCGCTGACCGGCAGATCGGAATGCTTCAGAAGGTGCTCCGCCTGTTTCATCCTCTTTTTAATCGCGTACTCCTTCACCGTCATGCCTGTTTCTTTCTTGAAAATTCGGTTTACATAATCAGGATTCAGATTCAGCTCCCTGGCGATCTCCTTCCTGCTGATTCCAGTCTTTAAATTCTCCTTGATCATTCCCTTGATCCTGCCTGCCAGCTCCGCCCCGCTGCTGTTTCCGTCCGGGAAGGAAAGGCGGGTAATCAGCTCCATGCACATGCGGATCCAGCGGCACATATCGTCAATGGAAAAACAGGCGGTTTTGTAATGCTGGTAGACCTCTTCGTCCTCAAACAGCTGGTGGGCCTTAATCTCCCTGTATTCCATGCAGGCGAAAAACATCTGCAGAATATCCTGCTGCAGAATCCGAAAGCTCATCTCATCCAGCCGCTTTTTCTTAGCCTGCTCTACCAGAAAACGGCGGATTTTCTCTACCAGCCCGTCGGTCTGTCCGGCAAAAATCAGCTCTCCCCAGTCAGACGGCAGGATAATCCGTTCCTTCAGACGGCGGTCCCCCTCCTCCCGCTCTCCGTCCCTTGGCGGCACATACTGGATGCTGTCCTGGCAGAGCACGTCGTCCTTGCTGAAACGCAGCAGCCGCGAATAGGTTTTTTCCATCTCCTCGCAGAAAATATCTCCGCTGACATAGCACAGGATCTGGGCGCCGAACATATCCCGGCACCGTTCCACCAATCCCGGACCGATTTCCCGGAAACGCTCCCCTTCTTTCTCATCTAAAATCACCACCACTCTGGTGTAGATGACAATGACCTGGCTGGTCTGGACGTTTCCCTTCACCACTCCCTTGGCCAGGTTCTGAATGGCAGACTGGCACAGCTCCTCGCCCCAGCGTCTCTGAACCTCTTCCACATTTTTAATAGTAATCAACACCATGAGGTAGCGGGCGTCGGCGTCCAGGCGGATGTTGCAGCCGCGGGCCTTCCTGCTGATAATCTCCGGATCATTTCTGATTCTTCCCAGGCACACGTCCTTCCAGAACAGCTCCTTGATGGCCATATGATTTTCCATCCAGCAGTCGCCGTACTCCTTTTTCAGCTCTTCCTCCTCGCGCTTCCTCTGTCTGGCCAGAATCCCCTTTACCGCGCTTCTCAGCTGATTTTCCTCCACCGGCTTCAGCAGAAAATCACCGGCCTCCAGGCGCAGAGCTTCCCTCGTAAGCTCAGGACTGCAGGAAGCGCTGATTACAATGACGCCTCCCCGGTAGTTCTGGCCGCGGAGCTCTCTTAAAATTTCAATTCCCTCATTTCCAGGCATGTCAGCGTCGCAGACAATCAGTCCCGCCGGTTCCTTTTTGAGCTGGGAAACAGCCTGTTCCCGGCTGTAGGCCGACGTAACCGGAAGGATATCCTCCATCGTTTTGCTGAGAGCAATTTTCAGAGCGCGTATGGTATTTCTGTCGTGGCTGATAAGCATGAGCTGCATAAGCGTATTCTCCATTCCATATTATATGTCCTTCTGGATTCCTTTAAATCAGGTATAACATCACATAGCGTCAGTATACACGATAGAATTTTTCTGTCAACTGATATCAGGCCAATCGTTTCTGTCAGTAAAGCACGAATTTACGGCAGACTGAATTCATTTTATTTTTTTCCAAAAATGGTACCCAAATCCAGATCTTCCCTTGTATTTAGTAGTGAAAGGAAAAGAGGTGACCTGTCTTGAACAAAAAAACCAATACTCTGGCCGTTTCCCGCAGGGAAGTAAAATACCTGATTTCCCTGCCAGACCGCCTTTATCTGCTGGACGCTTTGAGCCAGCTCCTCACTCCGGATGCCTACGGCGGATATAACGGCTATACAGTGAGAAGCGTATATTTTGACAGTATATGCAATGAAGATTATCTGGATAAAAAAGCCCATGCTGACGAAAAAAAAAGAATTCGTCTCCGTGTCTATCATCCGGATGACAAAACAGCTAAATTTGAATTAAAGCGTAAAAGCTTTGGCCGAGAGCTGAAAGAAAGCGTTATTATTTCCAGGGAGGATGCCGCAAGGCTTCTGAACAAAGATTACGGAGCTCTGCTGAATTATGACAGTGATACGGCTCGCTATGCCTATAATTTAATGGCGTCCAGACTATACCGCCCTGTTTCCCTGATTGAATATGACAGGCGGGCATTCACGCATCCTGATTTTAATACCAGGATTACTCTGGATAATCATCTGCGGTGCTGTACCTTCTGCTATGACCTGTTCAGCCATCATTTGAATTTTATGTCAGCCCTGCCTGCAGATGAGACGATTCTGGAAATCAAATATGACCGTTTTTTATTCCGTCAGATTCAGGACGCGCTTTCCCAGTGTGATCTGACGCGAAAGCCGCCCAGTAAATTTGGAAGTTCCAGATCCATATTAAAATACTTTTATGCTTAAATTTACTATTTATCTATATAATAAGGAGGTTTTATTTTATGAGTAAGCTGTTTCTTTTATTATCCGACACTCCATTGGGAGGCAGCCCGTTTATTCAGACTGCAGCCGGTCTTATGATAAGCCTTTTATCGGTGCTGGCTCTGTCTGCTGTCATGATGCTGGTTTACCGGCTGTGCCATGATTCCCTAACCTACAATCATACCTTCAATGTCACGCTTCTCATGCTGGCTCTGTCTTCCGACATCCTTCTGGCGCTGATTCAGAACAACCCGCTTTTTTCTCTGGGAGCTCTCGGCGCTCTCTCTATCTGCCGGATCCGCACCAACACAAGAGATCCCAGGGATTTAGGTTTTGTTTTCTGGGCTCTTACTATTGGAATTTCCTCTTCTCTTGGCGCATTTCTGACAGGACTTGCAGGAACTGCTGTTTTAAGCGCCGTCATGCTGATCCTTGGGCATACTGTCCGAAAAAAGGATGTACTAACCATGGTAGTGCGCGGAGCAAAAGAACAGGCAGCCTCTGTCCAGAATGTATTTAACCAGACTCCAGGAAGTATCATGCAGGCAAAAAATCTGTTTCAGGATTCTTTTGAGCTGGTGTATGAACTTCGTATTCCTCACACAGAAGAAGAGAAACTGCTGCTTCAGCTTGGCAGCATGAAAGGAGTCCACGGTGTCAATGTACTGGCTCCGCAGACAAAGGTGGCATAAATGAAGCATAAACTGATTTGTCTTACCCTCTGTATTCTTTTTCTGCTCCCGCTGGCCGGCTGTACTAGTCAATCACCCGCTTCTGTACCTGTTTTGGAAACGCCAGAGGAAAAGGGAAGTTTTACAGTAACCTTTATCACTATTGGAAAGGGAGATGCCTTTCTTCTGTCTCCTTCTGATGGAACACATTATATGGTTGACATCGGAAAGAAGAAGGACTATCCCCAAATTGAGCGTCTGCTTCGGACAAAGGGTGTCGACAAACTGGAGGGAATTTTTCTTTCCCACGGGCACAAGGATCACGCCGGAGGACTGGAATCCCTTCTTTCCTCTTTTCCAGTCGACACGCTCTATCTGTCTGAAACCGATTCTGTATCTTACCAGGATATTGATGCTGAAGGACTGGCCAGACAGTATGGGACAAAGGTTCAGAAGCTTTCCTGCGGCGATACGCTGCTTCTGAATGATGTAACTGTCCAGTGCTGGCTTCCGGAACAGCCATTTTTAGATAACGCCAATAACAACTCCGTCATCCTTCGTCTGACTCACGGTTCAAACAGTTTCCTGATGATGGGGGATGCAGAACAGCAAGAGGAAGCTGCCCTTCTGTCTTCTGGTTTTCCAGTATCCGCCAACGTGCTGAAGCTTGGACATCACGGAGAAAATGACGCCTCCTCCCTGGCATTTTTAAATCAGGTAAAGCCGCAGTATGCTCTCATTACTGGAAACGAAAAGGAAAATCCGGACTCTCTGAACCCTCAGGTACAAAAACGTCTGGAACGCTGCTTTGTCACCCCTTACTTTTCTGAGTGTGACGGGCTTGGCATTGACTTTGTCTCAGACCATGGAAACATCTGCATATCCACAGTAAAGGATACATCTTCCGACTCTGAGGATGGTGCAGAAAGCAGCTATAACAAAAAATAAAATTGGAGGTCAATTATGGAAAAATTTAATGATACTGTCAATGAACTTTTAGGAACGGTTCTGCCAACACCCAGCACAGCAGAAATTTTGATCAGCCTGGCCTCTGCCCTGCTGCTCTGTGCAGTACTCTGGCTTACCTATCGTTTTGCTAATACAGCAGCTTCCTATGAACCAAAATTTGCTGCCACATTAATATCTCTTGCTCTTATTACAACTATTCTGATGGATCTGATCCAGTCAAATCTGGCTCTGTCTCTTGGAATGCTTGGCTCCCTGTCCATCGTCCGTTTCCGTACCAATATCCGGGATCCCCGTGACATCGGCTTTATCTTCTGGAGTATGGCCATTGGACTGTCCGCTTCTACCGGACATTATTTCATTGGCCTGGCAGGCAGCCTGATTCTTTCTGTCTGTCTTTTAGCATCAAGAAAAAATAGTACAGCTTTAGAAGACATGCTCTTAGTAATCCGCGGCAGCAATACGGACATCAGTTCCATTCATTCTATCGTGAAGGAAGACTGCGCCAAAAGTACAGTAAAAGCCAAAAATATTCTTTCCGACTCCTATGAGCTGGTTTACCAGGTGCGGATTCCAGTGGAAGAAAGTGATTCAATGATTCAGGGGCTGTTCCATTTAGCAGGCGTTGACAGTGTAAATCTTCTGGCCAGCCAGAAAATGTCCTGATATTCTTTCTCTTCTCTCTTCTGTTTGATATAATATCCTTATCATATAAAAAAGAGGGTGATATCGTTGACACAGAGCGAGGAGATTTCTCTCGAAAATCTCGATGAGCTGGTCGAGCGCCATATGGCATTTTTAATTAAAACTGTCAGCAGGATAACAGGGCGGTATGTATCGATTGAAAATGACGATGAATTCAGCATTGCTCTGTCTGCCTTTGCAGAAGCTGTCAGACGTTACGAGCCTGAACGGGGCGCATTTCTGGCCTTTGCAGGCCTTGTAATCCAGAGCAGGCTCTGCACTTATCTGGAAAAAGAGCAAAAACAGGCCGACACGATTTCTCTGGACTCTCTGCTTGAACAAGGGCAGGAATTTCCCGAACCAGAGGAAGACAGCCAGGGGCAGGAAATTCTGAAAGAAGAAATCTCTCTTTTTTTGCAAGAGCTGTCCTACTTTCATCTGACTTTGGAGGATTTAGCTGAACATTCCCCAAAGCATCAGGATACCAAGGAACGGGCCATTTCCATCGCTGAACGTTCCAGCCAGGAACCATCTGTTGTCAATACGACCTACAGGAAAAAAAAGCTGCCTGTCAGGGATGTGGCAAGGCTCTGCTGCACCACTGAAAAAGTTGTAAAAGGCAGCCGCTATTTTATTCTGGGCGTTATGTTGATCTTTATTAAACAGTTTTCCATGCTGCTGCATTGGATTCGTGACGGGAGGCAGGCACATGTATAAAAAAGCAATCGTTATGGAAATAAAAGCTGCCTATGCCATTGCCATGGAAGAAGGAGGCGGCATCATCCGGATCAAAAAGAAAGACGGGCTGTCTGTGGGCGATTCTATCTATGTGCTTCCGGAAGATCTCTACCATCAGAAGAACGCCTGTGCTGGTTTCTCTGGATCGGGCTCAAAGAGAACATTAGTATTTCTTCCATCCGTTCAGAAAAGTACGCTGTTCAAGATTGCCTCCATTGCCGCCATGCTGATTCTGTGCATCACGCTGGTCATTCCCCAGCTGTCTGTCACAACTTATGCCCAGGCATCCTTTGACGGAGCAGGAAGTATCCAGCTAAGTCTGGATCGGAGCTTCCAGATCATCAAGGCCGTATCACCGGATCAATCTGTTCCAGACAGCGTCCTTCGTGCTCTTCGCGGAAAAAGAATAAATGACGCCAAGGAAGATCTTTATTCTGCCTGCGGTTCTGACAGCATTCTGGTCGGATATGCCCTGACTGACGAAAACGAAGACAGTTCTGCCCTTGCCAGCCATCTGGAATCACTCTTTCCATCCCAGTCTGTCACATTCGTAAACGGAACGAATCAGGATATTGAAAATGCAGCAAAAGAAGAGCTGTCTCTTGGAAAATATCTGGCAGACCAGCAGGATAAAACAAGCTCTGACAAACCTGAAAAGGAAATAGAAAAGGAGAATGCAGAGAAATCCTCTTCTGAAGAAGAGGAACTCAAAGAAGATAGAGATTCTGAGACACTTGAACCAACTGAACAGGAACAGGATTCCGAGACACCTGAAACAACTGAACAGGAACAGGATTCCGAGACACCTGAAACAACTGAGCAGGAACAGGACTCCGAGACACCTGAAACAACTGAACAGGAGCAGGACTCCGAGGCATCTGAAACAACTGAGCAGGAACAGGACTCCGAGACACCTGAAACAACTGAGCAGGAGCAGGATTCCGAGACACCTGAACCAACTGAACAGGAGCAGGGCTCCGAGACACCTGAAACAACTGAGCAGGAACAGGAAAATGACGCTTCCTCTGAAGAAGAGAATGCCAATTCAGAGGAAGAAGTAGAAGAGGACTAGAAAACACAAATACAGCTGGTGGAATTTATTTTTGTAAATCAGCGCAAAACATAGAATGCACGATAACATCTTTCTCTAATCTCCCATCTATGCGCAAAAAATTTCGATGACTCAAATGGCCCAAGGGAATTTTTCCCTTGGGCACACTTTTTATTAGTTTCCAAACAAAAAGCAGTATATACTATTAATTATCACAATAAAAAACTTGTGGTAGTTCACATTTTTTCTGTTGGTTTATAAATCTGACAAATGGTATAAAGTGTATGCACCTTTTATTCTACTATCACAAAACAAAGGGGGATACCATTATGAGTCAAATGACAATTGCCATCATTATTTTGGCAGCCACTATTTTTTGCTTTATCACAGAGCCAGTTCCTCTGGTAGTGGCTTCTATCGCAGCTTCTATTTTATACGCCTTTACCGGCCTGATTGAAATGAGCGATGTATTCAGCAGCTACAATACGGATACCATCGTTCTCATGATCGCCATGATGGTAATCGGCGCTTCCTTGTTCCACTCTGGAATCAGTGAATTAATCGGAGTGAAAATGGCAAAAGTAACCGGAAAAAGCGAGCAGAAAGCCATCCTGGTAACTATGATCGCATCCTGCGCCCTCAGCTCTGTCTGCACCAATATCGGCGTTATGACTGCTCTCGCGCCTTTATGTACAGCTATGTGTCTCTCTGCAGGAACTGCGCCTTCTTAATGGGCTCTCTGTCAGCGCTTTCCACAGGACTCCAGAACAGCGGAGTAGGAGATGTAGTCGCATCTTTTATCCTGAAGTTATTTGGTGAAAATCCAAGCCCATTTATGGTGACTACCGTACTGTTCATGACAATTGCAATCTTAACCCAGCTTATGTCTAATACCGCAACAATCCTGCTGTTTATGCCAATCGCTATCTCTGTAGCGGAATCCATCGGCATCAGCGTCTACCCGGTCGCTATGATCGTTACCCTGGCGGGCGCAGCTTCCTATGCAACGCCGTTTGCGGCTCCGCAAAACATGCTTGCAACCGGATGGACCAACTACAAATTCATGGATTTTGTCAAGGTCGGACTCCCGATGGTATTTATTACCTATCTTGTCGTAGTCTGCCTGATTCCTATTTTCATGCCGTATTAAAAGGAGGGTTTTATGAATAACTGGACAAGCGGAGCGTATGATCTGCATATCCATACGTCTCCTGACATTATAAAAAGAAAATGCAGCGACATAGAAACCGCGCAGAGAATATCTGAAGCAGGCATGAAGGGCTTTGTCATAAAATCTCATTATTTCGAGACAGCCTCCAGAGCAGCCCTTCTGCAGGAACAATTCCCAAACCTGAAAATTGCCGGCTCTCTGACTTTAAATCTCTCTGTTGGCGGAATTAATCCAAACGCGGTTCTCCGCTTTGGACAGCTGGGAGGAAAAATGCTCTGGTTTCCTACTATGGACGCTCTGGCATTTCAAGCCTATAAGCACAAACATCAGCCGGACGCAGATTTGTCCTCCTTCCTGACTGTCTGCGATAAAAATGGAGAACTTTCTGCAGAAACGCTGGATGTGCTGAAGCTTGCCGCTCATTACAATATGACGGTAGGCGTCGGACATATAAGCTCCGAGGAAGGATTAAAGCTGGTATGGGCTGGCCGGGAACTGGGAGTTTCCCAAACAAAAGGATATTAAGAAATAACCTGTGTTTACCTGCTTGCA
>ERZ779870.280-NODE-280-length-60303-cov-4.37279_pt1 | contig 60303 bp, 47 predicted proteins | sample MGYA00511247_ERZ779870 | MGnify/ENA primary metagenome ERZ779870 (study PRJEB29588, sample SAMEA2149068) | human gut metagenome | biome: human gut; feature: human-associated habitat; material: faeces | place: Denmark | collected 2008/2010 ...
TTATCGAGGCGGCGTCGATGGAGACAGAAAGCGGGCTGGAGGATATTCTTTTGGTGCGGAAACTCCTGGAAGGATATGCCGCGGAGGCATGTGCAGAGCGGATTGAGCCGAAGGAACTTCAGAAATTAAAAGATCTGCAGGCAGACTATCTCTATGCAATCCGCCATGGAAGGGCGGGAAGCGAGGAAGATCTGGCGCTCCATCTGAAGATCGCGCATCTCTCAGGCAGCCCGTCTATCCTGCGGATGTTAAAGCTCATCCTGACCGACCAGGACGCTTATGCGCGCTTCAACCAGGCAGCAGTCCGCTCTGACGAAGTCCGGGAAAATGAACACGAAAGCCTTCTGGCAGCGATTGAAGCCGGAGACGGGGCACTGGCGCGCCGGGAGATGGAGCGGCATCTGGAGCATGTAGGGGAGAACCTGCAAGCGTATTTTGCGGGGAGAAAGTAGAATTTGTACGGATTATAAATAAGAAAAAATTTATGCAAATCACATCTTCGATGCGGAAGCTGTATGTGCATGAATTCTGTTCTTAAATATGCTTGCGTTATCTGAAATAAAAAATAATGGTCTGCAGAATAAAATTTAAAACAGAAAAAGAAAATGAAAAAAAGATACTTAAAAATGGGAGGATTTATAGCGGATAAATAACAGATATTCATGTTTGATTATGAATCAAAAAGATATAAATTTCATATAAATGAAACCAAAGCGAACAAAATTCATGGTCAAACAAACGAAAATGAAAAATCACGAAAGTGTGTGGGGCGTTATTTTTTTAAAAAATACTCGATCAAATAGTGGGAAGGAAGAATACAAATCTTTAAATAATACAACATTTAAACGGAAGTTATGCTGAAATTCTGTAAGTAAACAGATATTACAAGGGTAAAATAGCATGTTGAAAATCCCGTATTGAGGTAAAATAAGGGGCGAACAAGTGTCCTGTCGATGTAAAAAATTTCAAAATTATGAAAAATGAGATTGACTTTCAGTGGAAAGCAGAGTACCATAGAGGTATCAAAACCAAAATAGAAACAATCTGTTTTTCGAGCCGAAATTGCTAAGCGGGAAACCGTATGCAGTCAGGCCAATGGGTACATCTGGAAATGGAAGTGCCTTCCGCATTTGAAAAGAAAGAGAGATTCGCTTTACATCGATGGATACGGGAAGCTGTCAGGCTTCTTGTATAGATAGGGTATATATGTGCTGGCAGATAGGTATAGATATAGGTGTATCCATATCTATAGGTGCAGATGTATATACAAACTCGGATACGTTAGGCGGTACTGTCTTTTCAGAGGCGGTGCCGCTTTTCTTTTTGTGTTTCTAAGAACAGGAGGTGCGGATGGAGCCGGATATTAAAAAACTGAACCAGCTGCTTTTATCGGGAAGCTGCTGCAGTCAGGCACTTGTATCACTGGGACTTACCCTTAAGGGCGAGGAGAACCCGAGCCTTCTGAAGGCATCTGCATCACTTTGCCTGGGAGTCAGAAGCGGGCTGACCTGCGGAGCTTTGACCGGTGCGGCGATGATGATGGCGCTCTTTGAGCCGGAAGCAGCATACAGCGAGATGATACCGGAACTGGCAGACTGGTTTCAGGAAAACTATGGTGAAATCTATGGAGGAAGTGATTGTCGTTCGATTTTAGGAGATAACATGGCCAACAAGGCACTTCGGTGTCCCCAGGTGGTAGAGAATACCTACCGCAAGGCCAGAGAACTTCTGGAAGACTATGGCGTGGATCTGGCGGATCTGGCAGAGATGCTGGAAAACGCGGATGACTAAGGAATAGCATTAGGTACGATGCGGAAGGATAGTCGGAAGCATCGGGGGTCTATTTATCTCAGTCGAATCCGGTGGTTCGACTTGAATAAAAAAAGGAGGATAAAGCAGCATGAAATTAAGAAAAATGATGTTGAACATCAACGGTGTGGATCGTATGTTTATGTGCGATCCGGAAAACGATAAACTGTCAGATGTTCTGCGCCGGATCGGTCTGACCGGTGTTAAGGTTGGATGTGGAACCGGTGTCTGCGGTTCATGTTCCATCATTCTGAACGGACAGGTAATCCGTTCCTGTACCAAGAAAATCAGCCAGGTAGAAGAGTATTCCAAAATTACCACCATCGAGGGTATCGGTACTCCGCAGCATCTGCATCCGTTACAGGTTGCATGGATGAACTGCGGTGCTGTACAGTGTGGTTTCTGTGTACCGGGCTTCATCGTTTCCGCATATGCTCTGTTAGAGCAGAACCCGGATCCGACCCGTGAAGAGGTTCGTGACTGGTTCCAGAAGACAAGAAACGTATGCCGTTGTACCGGATACAAACAGATTGTAGATGCAGTTATGGCTGCAGCTAAGGTTATGCGTGGCGAGTGCAGCATCGAAGATATCAAGTTCCACAATCCGGAAGATGGCAACTACTACGGAAAACCGGTTGTTCGTCAGGATGCACTTGGTAAAGTTTGTGGCCTGACCGACTACGGCGATGATCAGGCTCTTAAGATGCCGCAGGGCGTTTTATATGCAGCTATCGTTCAGCCGAAGGTTACCCATCATGCAAAGATTCTGGCTATCCATACTGAGGAAGCTGAGAAGATGCCGGGCGTTGTTAAGGTTATCACAGCAAAAGACCTTATCGCAGCAGGCGGAACTAACATCATGGCTGAGGGTCAGTTCCATGAGAGAAGTACTGTTATGACACCATCCCGTAAAGTTCTTCAGGATGAGAAGATCTATCGTTACGGTGATGTTATCGCTATGGTAGTAGCTCATACACATCGTCAGGCTCGTGCAGCAGCCGCTAAGGTTACGATGGAATACGAGCAGCTGCCAGAGTATCTGACATATCTGGATGCAGTTATGCCGGATGCGATCCGTATCCATGAGGATACTCCGAACATCTTCTGCGAGCAGCCGGTATTAAAGGGAGCAGGGCTGGAAGATGCAGAAGAGGTAAGAGACTTAATCGACAAAGCACCGCATGTAGTAGAAGGAAGCTTCTCCTCATCCCGTGAGCCGCATCTTTCCATCGAGGGTTGTGTACTTCAGTCTTACTGGGGCGATGATGGCCTGCTGACCATTCAGTGTAAATCCCAGTGTGTATACTCCTCGATCGGACGTCTGGGCAACTGCCTTGGTGTACCGAAGGATAAATACCGTATCATCATGAACCCGACCGGCGCAAGCTTTGGATGGTCTACCAACGCAGGCGATATCGCACTGTGTGCAGCTTGTACCGTAGTTACCGGCGAGCCGGTATCCCTGTCCATGTCCTATGAAGAGCATCAGCACTTCAGCGGAAAACGCTGCCCGGCATACTCCAATGGTCGTCTGGCATGTGATAACGAAGGTAAGATCCTGGCTGCTGAATTTGATATCGGTATGGACCACGGCGCTTACTCCTGGGGCGGTGACGACGTTATGACCAAACCGGCACGTTTCACCTTCTTCCCATACAATGTACCGAACGTAGCAGGTCTGGTTCGTGTAGCCAACGTAAACCATGCATTTGGTACCGCTTACAGAAGCTACGGTTCTCCGCAGGCATATACACTCAGCGAGCCGCTGATGGATATGATGGCAGAAGAACTGGGCATGGATCCGTTCGAGTTCCGTTATAAGAATATCTGCCGTGAAGGCGATAAAAATATCAACAGCTATGTATATCCGCAGTATCCGATGGAGAAGATCATGGATACCATGCGTCCAATCTATGAGAAGGCAGTGGCTGATGCGAAAGCAGCTGACACACCGGAGAAGAGAAGAGGCGTTGGTATCGCATGGGGCGGCTTCAACGTTACTGAGGGCGGCGGAGACAGCGCTGAGGTTGCTCTTGAGCTTATGCCGGGCAACAAGATCCGCAAATACGACACATGGCACGCAATGGGCCAGGGTGCTACAACCGGTTCTCTGGTAGTAACACTGGAAGCTCTGAAAGAAATGCATCTGACACCAGAAGATATCCAGCTGATTCAGAATGATACCAAGACCTGTCCGGATACCGGTATGGCTGGTGCCAGCCGTTCCCTGTACATGGATGGTAATGCAACCATCATCGCAGCTAACAAGCTTCTGGCAGCTATGAGAAAAGAAGATGGTACACTTCGTACCTATGATGAGATGAAGGCAGAAGGCATCGAGACCAAGTATCTTGGCCGTTACGAGACCAACACAACTCCGGGTCTGTGCCGTCTGGATCCGAATACCGGTATCGGTGACCCGACTCCGGCATTCACATACTGCCTGAACCTGGCAGAGGTTGAGGTTGATACTAAGACCGGTAAGACTACCGTTCTGAAATTCACCTGTGTTGACTTCGTTGGACGTATCGGTAATATCGATGCTGTTAACGGTCAGGCATACAGCGGTATCATGCATGGTATCGGCTTCGCCCTGAAAGAGGACTACGCAGACGTTAAGAAACATGCGAACATGTTTGGCGCTGGTACTTCCTACATCAAGGATGTTCCGGATGATATCAACCTGATTCATATCGATGGCGCTATCTCTGATGGTCCGTTCGGATCTTCAGGTGCTTCTGAGGCATTCCAGGCATCTGGTCACTGTGCAGTTCTGAATGGTATCTACAATGCCTGCGGCGTACGTATCCACGAGATCCCGGCACTTCCGGAGAAGGTAAAAGCTGGTCTGGATGCAATCGCAAAGGGCGAGAAACCGTACGAGCCGAAGAAATACTTCCTTGGTTCCGATATGTATGAGGAACTGGAGAACATCAAAGAGAATCCGGTACAGGTAGGAACCCAGAGCTTCTACGTATCCCTGGATGATCCGACGGCAGAGCGTCCGTTCTAATCCGATTCGGAAGAGGAATGCGTGGCTGCACATGAAGCGGGCAGCTGCGGCAAGGCGTATCGTGTGATTGTAAATAAGAATTAAATAAAAGCTGCTGCGAACCTGCAGAATCTATGTTTAGAGAGGTAGGTTTTGCAGCGGCTTTTTTGTAATTATGGTATATAATAAAAAGTATTAAAAGTTGGCTCTTAGAATTTTTACTTATCGATGGAGGACGGGATAAATGATTCTGGGAGAGGATAAATGGTTACTGTTCACGGGTAGGCACTTTTGGAACCGAAAGTGCCGTAAGAAAACGTGGTGGCAGCAGGAATTTGCCGTATTTAAATGCGAAGCCACGGCAAATTCCGTTACTGGGCACGTATGCGTGAACAGTAACGATAAATGCAGGAGAAAAGAAGGGAGGTCCGCCCTGTGAGCTATTTGGAAGATTTTGAGAAGACGCTGGCGGAGAAATGCCATCAGAACGAGCCGCCGTTCTGCCAGGCAGCCTGTCCGTTCCGGCTGGATATCAAGGGGCTGGAAGAAAAGTGGAAAAAAGGACGTTTCAACGCGGCGTACCGGACCTATCAGAATACGGTGGGATTTCCGGATATTGTGTCGAAACTGTGCAGCCATCCGTGCGAGAAGGCATGTCTGCGTGCGAAGCTGGACGGGGGAATCGCGATCGGGCTTTTAGAGCGGGCGACTGTCGAGTACGCGAAGCGGAAGGCACCGAATGCGTATAACCTGCCGTCGAAAGGAAAAAAGATCGCGATCGTCGGAGGCGGTCTTTCGGGGCTTGGCTGTGCACTGCGTCTCTGCAATAAAAAGTACGAGGTAACGGTTTATGAGCGGGAAATGGTTCTGGGCGGTCAGGCGAGAAACCAGGTGGATCCGGCGGAATTTGATGCGGAGATCGAGGCGCAGTTCCAATTTGAGGAATTTTCACGCCATCTCGGTGAAACGGTAACGGATCTGGAGGCACTCCGGATGGACTATGATGCCGTGTATGTGGCAACTGGGGCAGACGGCGCGGACTTTGGTCTGGAAATGGACCCGGACGGCGCATTTGCAACCCGGACACCGGGCGTTTTCATTGGAGGTTCCCTGACGGGCGGCGACAGCATGAAGGCGCTGGCGGATGGGCTGGCGGTTTCGCTTGCGATCGAACGGTATCTGAAAACGGGCGGCATGAATGAGCCATTTCGAAAGGAAGGGACGCTTTTAAAGCTTCATACGGAGGGGATCGAGCGTGCCGATCGGGTGACCCCGGCAAACGGGGAATCGTATACGGAGGAAGAGGCGATGCAGGAGATCGCGCGCTGCCAGAAGTGTTCGTGTGATGCCTGTATGCGTGCCTGTGATCTGATGCGTCTGCATGAGAAAACACCGCGCCGTTTGTATGAAGAGGTTTACATAACAATTCATCCCGGCACGTTATCGCGCGATGGTACGTGGGCGACCAGACTGATCAGCACCTGCGATCACTGCGGGCTTTGCAAGGAAGTCTGTCCGCAGCATATCGATTTCAGCCAGTTTCTGCTTGACAGTATGCGGGCAATGCAAAAAAAAGGCGCGATGCCGTGGCCATTCCACGATTTCTGGTTGCGCGACATGGCGTATGCCTCCGGAAAAGCGGGGCTTACGCGGAAACCGGAGAATGTTAAGCAGAGTTCCTATGCATTCTTTCCGGGATGTCAGCTCGCCGGTTCGGATCCGCGCTATGTGACGCGGACGTATGAGTGGCTGCGTTCCAAAAAGCCGGATGCGGCGATCTGGATGACCTGCTGCGGTGCGCCTGCCGAGTGGGCAGGCGAAGTGGACATCCACGCGGCACATCTGGAGGAAATGCGGCGGCAGTGGAGAGAGCTTGGCGAACCGACAGTGGTTTTAGCATGCCCGAACTGCCGGAAGATGTTTGAAGAATACCTGCCGGAGCTTCCGGTTGTCTTTCTGGCGGAAGTGATGGAAGAGTGGGGCGTGGAGAAAGATGCTGCTTTGGAACCGGACAATGCTGAAAAGGGTGAAATGGAAGCAGGAAGTGCCCAGCAAGCGCAGTCGTATGCCTTGTTTGATCCCTGCGCCAGCCGCTATTATCCGGAACTGCAGGAGAGCGTGCGTCACCTGGCGGATGCGGCGGGGATTACGTGGGAAAATCTGCCGTATGACGGGAAAAAGGCGCGCTGCTGCGGATACGGCGGACATATCGGGATTGCTTCTCCGAGCCACACAAGCTATATGACAACTTCCCGTGCAAAAGAGGAGGAACTGCCGTATGTGACCTACTGCGTCAACTGCCGGGAGTCCTTTGCCGGACAGGGTAAGGAGGCGGTTCATATCCTCGACCTGTTGTTTGGGTTAAATGGCGCGGGGCGCCCGGCGGCGACGGTGACGGAGCGCTGGCACAACCGCCTGGCGGCGAAACGGGAACTGCTTAAGACGTACTGGAATGAGACGATCGAAGAGGAAACACATATGAAATTAGAAGTTGAGAAGGAGCTGGAACGCAAATTGTCAGCGAGCCAGATTTTGATCGAAGATATGGAACAGGTCATTGAACACTGTGAGCGGGAAGACCGCGGCATCATCGACCCGGAGACGGGACATCGGATCGGGCATCTGAAGATCCAGCATATGACCTACTGGGCAGAGTACGAGGTGCTGCCGGACGGCGGTTATAAGCTCTGGAATGGCTACAGCCACCGCATGAATCTGGAAGGAGAGTGATGAGTATGCCGACGATCGATGGAGGCGGAAGAGATCAGCGGATCAAAGAGGCGTTGGAGAAAAAAGTTATCTGCCGCCGGTGTCAGGTGGAGATGGTGCCGAAATCCACATTTTTTGACTATCTGGGGCACAATTTCCACACCGAGATCCTGTGCTGTCCGAAGTGCGGCGAGGTATATCTGCCGGAAGCGCTGGTAAAAGGGCGTATGGCGGATGTGGAGAGAGAGCTGGAAGATAAGTAGATAGTAGATATAAGTATGATTCATGAGAGATGCTTTTGAATCTGAAAAGGATAGGTGAGACAGGCTGGCTGCGGGGATTTGCCATGTGTGAACATGAGAACACAGCCCATTTGCGGCTGGCTGCATCATGGGAGAACTGTAATGAATTGAGATAAGGGGATGAAAGACGATGGTAATGAACGTACAGGACAGAGGCGTCCTGCCGGAAGAAATGCGCTATACATACAGTGTCTGCCCGGTCTGTTTAAAACGCATTCCGGCAAAGCGGGAAGAGCGGGACGGGCAGATATATCTGGTAAAAACCTGCCCGGAGCACGGGACATTTTCCAGTGTAATCTGGAGAAATAAGCGCAAGTTTGCCGACTGGCGCGGGGAACGTCCGGCGGTGGGAGAAAATGAAAATCTAAATTGCCCGGCGGGCTGCGGTCTGTGTGCGGAGCACAGGCGCGCCACCTGCTGTACCCTGCTGGAGATCACAGCGCGGTGCAATATGAACTGTACCTTCTGTTTTGCGGAGCCGGACGGGACGCAGGATCCGTCCTTAGACACGGTCAAACGGTGGATCGACGATCTGACGGAGCCGGGAAAGACACTTTTGCAGCTTTCCGGCGGGGAACCGACAGTGCGGGACGATCTGCCGGAGATCGTGGCGTATGCGAAGCAGGTTGGCTGTAAATATGTGCAGTTAAACAGCAACGGTCTGCGCCTGGCGGAGGACGAGGCGTTTGTAAAGCGTTTGGCGGATGCGGGACTTTCGTTTGTATTTATGCAGTTTGACGGCGTGGACGATGCCGTATATGAAAAACTGCGCCGCCGCCCGATGCTGGAAGTGAAAAAACGGGCGATCGAGCAGTGCGGCCGGTATGGAATCGGCGTGACGCTTGTTCCGGTCATTGTTCCGGGCGTCAATACGGAGCAGATCGGGGACATCATCCGGTTTGCCATTCAGCGGTCGCCGTATGTGCGCGGCGTGCATTTCCAGCCGGTCAGCTATTTTGGACGTATCCCGGAGCTTCCGGCGGATGATGACCGCTATACGCTGGATGAGCTTCTGGAGGCGGTTGTCAGCCAGAGCGGCGGGCTTATCAAAGAGGAACAGATCGCGCCATCCTGCTGCGATCACCCGATGTGTGGGTTCCACGGGGATTTCATCGTGATGCCTGGGGATAAATTGATGCCGCTGACAAATTATAGTGGAAAAACCGAGGCAGAACCGGAGGGCGAAGGCTGCTGCTGCGGTCCGGATCCGGCGGAGAAGAACCGTGAATTTGTCGGACGCCGCTGGGAACGGCGCGATCTGGAAGAGACGTGCTGTTGTGGAGAAAGTCAACCGGAAAAAGAAAGCTGCTGCTGCGATGCCAATGCAGATGCGTATCTGTTGGAGAAAGCACAGCCCGAACCAGGAAGCTGCTGCTGTGGCGAAACTCAGCCCGAACCAGGAAGCTGCTGCTGTGGCGAAACTCAGCCCGAACCAGAATCCTGCTGCTGTGAAGAAGAATCAGTTGACATAACAAATATGGAGGACTTCTTAAAGCGTGCAAAAAGCCACGGCTTCACGATCACATCCATGGCGTTTCAGGATGCCGGAAATCTCGATATCGAGCGCCTGCGCCAGTGCAGCCTGCATGTGTATAAAGACGGGAAGAAGATTCCGTTCTGTGCATACTACTTGTCTCCGATGGAAAGAGGCAGATAATAGAAGCGCAGAAAGGAGAGGTGCAAAAAATGGATACAAATGAGTGCAGTCTCTGCCGACCGGGCGGATTTGCGCTGACGAGGCAGATGTTCCAGTTTGCGGGAATTGAGATACCGGAGGCGGGAGCGGCAGAGACGGAGTCTACAGACCCTGCAGTGCCGCTTCGCGTCATCGACATCGGCTGCGGAACCGGCGGCACGATGCGATGGCTTTCTGAGCATTTCCCAGACTGGCAGATTTCCGGCTTGGATAAGAATCCGGATGTGCATGAACCTGGCTGGATAGAGACTGGATGTGCGGAGAAACTGCCATATCCAGATCAGACGGCAGATATCATTCTGATGGAGTGCAGTTGTTCCAAGGCTGCGGAACCGGCGGCGGCGCTCCGGGAGGTGTACCGGGTGTTAAAACCGGAAGGATGGCTTTTGATGAGCGATATGTATGCCCGGAAGAAGGAGCTTTTCTTAGACGGGATGCTGGGACGGCTGGAGTCTGCTAAAACAATCCGTGACCGGCTGGCGGAGGCGGGATTTGTGCTTGCAAAGATGCAGGACGCGTCGGGAACATTGGCGGAGTGGATCGGGCAGCAGATCTTCGATGGAAATCTGGAATTCGTCTGCGCGGCACTGGGGGCGGACCGGAAGATTTTAAAAGAAGCGGCCTGCGGTTATTTTATTGCGGCGGCGCAGCCGTCCGGGTTATGGCGGACACTTTCGTATGTAAAGGAGAAAAGTCCATTTTATCAGAAGAAATTTACATCCGTCTGGGGACAGCTTGGGGAAATGGCAGGTTCCGATGTACGGCTCGCGCCGGATTCGTTTTCATGGGCGGATTTCCGCACACTTCCCCTCACAACCCCGGAGGAACTGAAAGCGGAGCCGGAAACATTTTTATGTGTTCCGGCCAAGGAGATCGCGCGGATCATCACGCTGAAAACCTCCGGCAGTACAGGGGCACCGAAGCGCCTGTTTTTTACCGAAGACGATCTGATGCAGACGGCGGATTTCTTTGAAACAGGGATGCAGTACATGGTAAAGCCGGGCGATCGGGTCACGGTTTATATGGAAGGACCGGGATTTTTTTCGATTGGAGGACTTTTAAAAGAAGGATTGGGGCGCATTCAGGTGGAGACGAAGGTTCATGGACTAATTCGCGATATGGAAGCGGCAGCGCGGGACGGCGAGGGGGCAGACTGCCTGATCGGTGTCCCAAGCCAGATGTATGCGCTGGCGGCCCATGCGCCGGGACTCCGCCCGAAAACAGTGCTTTTAAGTGCTGATTATGTGCCGGTCAGCGTGCAGCGTTTTTTGGAAAAAACATGGAACTGCCGGGTCTTTACACACTGGGGAATGACGGAAACTGGTTACGGCGGCGGCGTACAGTGTGGGGCGCGTGCGGGTTACCATCTGCGGGACCGGGACCTTTTGATTGAGATTCTGGATCCGGAGACGGGACAGCCGGTTCCGGAAGGGCAATACGGCGAGCTGGTTCTGACAACGCTTCGGCGGCGGGGAATGCCGCTTGTGCGCTATCGGACCGGCGATCTGGGGCGGATGATTGCAGAACCGTGTGCCTGCGGATGTTTAAAGCCTAGACTTGATAAGGTTGAGGGACGGCTGGATGACAGCGTCCGGCTGTCCGGCGGCAAAGTACTTTCCATGCACATATTAGATGAGCTTTTATTTGCCCTGGATGAGGTGGAAGATTTTCAGGCATCTTACAATGCGGCGCAGAAGCATCTGACGGTGGCTGTTATGAAGAAAGCAGGTTATGCAGATGCGGTAGGAAGCAGAGTGAAAAATGTCAAAGCAGCATTAACGGAATACTTTGGGAACTGCCTGACCGTCGCAGTGATAGAAAAAGAAATTTCCCCCTACATCGGTTCGGGAAAAAGGCGGCTGATCATCGAGGAAAAATGAAAAATGAGTGGTAAAATTCAATATCATGAAAAACTTGACGATAAGTTTTAATTGCAGTATCATAAAATTAAAAATAATCGAGAAATTTTGAAAAAAATTAGTAAAATTTGACAAGAACAAGGAGAAAAAAATGAACATAGCGATTGCATCAGAGACAGAGGAGATCGACGGACTGGTACCGGCGACTTTTAAGGAGAGTCCGTTTTTGATGATTATTGACGCGGACAAGAACCAGATTTTCCATGTCTATGGAAAACAGGATCCGGACAATCTGGTATTTGCGAAGAAGGTGGTAGAACATGACTGTGAGGCAGTCATCTGCGGACCGATCGAGAAAGAACCGTTTGAGATACTGGTAAAAGCGGGCGTGACCCGTTATCTGGGAAGCGGGCATACGGTTCAGAAGGCATATAGCTATATGAACCGTTATAAACTGGAGCTGATCCGCGACTACATCGGCGGACCGGGACCATTTGGACACAGCCATGATTTCAGCTGCGAGTGTGGGGAAGAAGAGGAACACGAGCACTAGGAAAGGATAGAATGCGGACGATTTATTTGATCCGGCATGGGAAGCCGGAATTTCCAGATGAACGGAAATACTGTATCGGACGGACGGATCTGCCGCTTTCAGAGGAAGGGCGGACACAGATTCGGGCGCTGGGGGAGACATTTGCGGGACGCAGAATTGAAAAGATTTATACCAGCCCGTTAAAGCGCTGCCGGGAGTCAGCCGCGATCCTGCAGGAAGTGATTGACAGAAGTATTCCGATTGAGGTCGTAGATGGTCTGGCGGAGATTGACATGGGGGAATGGGATGGTCATTCCTTCGATGAAATCCGGGAACAGTTTCCAGCGGAGTATGTGGCACGAGGGGCAGATATGTACGATTTCCGACCGCCGCAGGGAGAGAGTTTTGCAGATTGTGCGGGGCGCGCCAGGACAATCTGGAATGAACTCCGGATGAAGAGCCGGGGCGATATTCTGGTAATCGGGCACGCGGGTTGGTTCCGGACACTGATCAGCGGCTGGGAGAAGCGGAAAAAGACAGAACTTCTGCAGATTCCCTTTGGCTACGGACAGGTGTATGAAAGAAAGGATTATGTATTTGACGCCTTGATCTCGGCGGCGGGGCGATCCTCGCGGATGGGGGATTTCAAACCGCTCATGAAGCTCGGCGCCCAGACGGTCCTGGAACGTGAGATACAGACGCTGCGGGCGTGCGGCGTACATGAAATCACGATCATTACCGGACGCCGGGCGGAAGATATACGCGCGGCGGCTGCGGGACCGGGAATCCATTTCATCCACAATCCGGCGTATGCGGAGACGAAAATGTTTGATTCCGTCTGCCTGGGGCTTTCCTATTATGAGGAAAAGCGGAAAACGGCAGGAAAGGAGACGCTGGATGGCATTTTCTTTTTCCCGGTGGATGTGCCGCTGTTTACGCCATTTACGCTGGAATATGAAAAATACCGATTTGCGGAGGGCGATGGGGATGTCTATCTCCCGGAGTATGAGAAAATACCGGGGCATCCGCTTCTGATCCGTGCAGATGTGATCGAAAAACTGCTGCAGCATGACGGAACGATGGGGCTTAAAGGCGCCTGTGAACAGCCGGAAATCCGCCGGATTCCCCTGGATGTGCCGGATCCGGGCTGCGCGTTTGATGCGGATACACAGGAAGAGTTTCAGAAATTGCGTGATTGGGAGAGAAAACGTCCTGTCCCGGACAAAGAGGAGTGTGAACGTCTGCTTGCATGGTTTCACACGCCGGAGGCGACGGTGCGCCATAGCCGGGCGGTTGCGGAGCTGGCCGTGGAATTGGCAGATAGAGTTCTAAAGCATAGGGCGGAAACGTGTGTGGAGATGACATACAAAAGCCCTCCAATCGATAAACACAAAATCTATGCGGCGGCGCTTCTTCATGACATCGCCAAAGCATACCCCGAACATCCGGAGACAGGGGCGGGATGGCTGCGGCTTCTGGGACATACCGGGATCGCGGATATCGTTGCGGATCATATGGATCTGCCGGAAGAAAAGCTGGGATATCTGAATGAAAGCCTGATCGTGTATCTGGCGGACAAGCAGGTACAGGGAGAACGGCGTGTAACGATCGAAGAACGGTTTGCGGCAAAACGGGAGAAATTTAAGGATAACCCGGAGGCGCTGGCGGGCGTGGAACGGCGGTATCAGCTGGCAAAGCGTGCGGAGGCATTACTATAAAAAGGAAAAGAGGAAAATCATATGAAATTAATGAAAACAACCGAGGCAGTCGGACAGGTACTCTGCCATGACATGACGCAGATTATTCCGGACGTGACGAAGGACGCCGTATTCCGCAAGGGACATATCGTGCGTGAGGAGGACATCCCGGTACTGCTTTCGATTGGAAAAGATCATATTTATGTCTGGGAAAAGGACGATACAAAATATCATGAGGACGAGGCGGCGGACATTCTGCGCGGCATCTGCCAGAATGAGTATATGCGTGCAACCGATCCGAAGGAAGGCAAGATAGAGCTGATTGCGGAGTCGGACGGTCTGTTTCAGGTCGATGAAGAACGCCTCTTAAAGGTCAACAGCCTGCCGGAGATGATGATCGCGACCCGCCGGACGAATTTTCCGGTAAAAAAAGGTGATAAGTTAGCCGGAACCCGTGTGATCCCGCTGGTAATTGAAAAAGAAAAAATGGAAGAGGCTAAGAAGGCAGCGGGTTCAGAGCCGCTGTTAAAGCTGCTTCCGTATAAAAATAAGAAAGCGGGCATTGTGACGACCGGAAATGAAGTGTTCTATGGACGGATTGAGGATAAATTTGGCCCGGTCATCCGGGAAAAGCTTCAGGAATTTGGTGTGGAAGTTCTGGGACAGAAGATTATAGGGGACAATCCGGATAAAATCACGGAGGCAATCCAGGAATGGCTGGATCAGGGCGCCGATTTTGTTGTCTGTACCGGCGGCATGAGCGTCGATCCGGATGATACGACACCGAGCGCGATCAAGCAGACCGGGGCGGAGGTTGTCTCCTACGGCGCACCGGTACTTCCGGGAGCGATGTTCTTGCTGGCATATACGAAGGACGGAAAGCCGATCATGGGACTTCCGGGCTGCGTGATGTATGCGAAGAGGACCATCTTTGATCTGGTGCTGCCGCGTGTGATGGCAGATGTGCCAGTGACAAAAGCGGATCTGGCGAAAATGGGCGCAGGTGGTCTGTGCTTAAATTGTCCAACCTGTATTTTCCCGAACTGCGGTTTTGGTAAATAATCGAGCCAGAGAGCGGCGATGAGGCAGCAACCGCGATGGCACAACTGCGAAATGAGAAATGGATGGCTCATGCAGTATAAAAGAGAGGAAGTGCGTGATATGAATCTGTATGGGGAGATTCTGAAAAAACTGGAAGGGACGCCGTGTCTGGCGCTCGAGAGAAGCTTTGTGGGAGAAGAGGGAAATCTAGCAGATATGCGCTGTGAACTGAGAGAAGGCGCAGAGGCGTCAGAGATTGGAAAAGAAGCCCTGACACAGGGGCAGCCGGTCTGTGGGCGCGCCGGAAGCAGTTGGAATGTGGCGGAACCATTTTTCCCGAAAGAGCGCCTGATTATTCTCGGAGGCGGCCATGTGGCTCTTCCGGTGGCAGAATTTGGCGCGCGCGTCGGATTCCTGGTAACTGTGGTGGACGACCGCCTTTCCTTCGCGAATCCGGGACGTTTCCCGATGGCAGAGAAGGTGATCTGTGATGACTTTGGGCATGCGATCAAAGAACTCAAGATTCAGGAGAGCGACTATATCTGTATCGTTACGCGCGGACACCGCCACGATGCGGACTGCCTGCGGATGATTGGAAAAGGAAAAGAACCGGCGTATCTCGGCATGATTGGTTCGAGACGCCGCGTCGGTATCGTGAAACAGGAGCTTCTGGAAGAAGGTTACGATCCAGAGCGGATGAGCCGTTTAAAGAGCCCGATCGGTTTAAAGATCGGCGGTGTGACACCGGAGGAGATCGCGATCTCGATTTTGGCGGAGATCATACAGGTAAAGCGCATGGATCGGGAAGACAAACGTGTGAAAAACCGTTCCGATCTGGATTTTGATGTGCTGAAACGCCTGGCAGAGGAGCCGGATGAGCCGAAAGCAGTGGTCACGGTGATTGAATCAAAGGGTTCCTCCCCGCGCGGGGCAGGCGCGAAGATGATTGTCTACCGGGACGGACGGATTCTCGGCAGCATCGGCGGCGGCTGCAGCGAGGCGGCCGTGCTGGGCGAGGCACGTTCTCTGATCGGAAGCGGCAGGTACAAAGTAGTTCATGTAGATCTGACCGGCGAGGCGGCGGAAGATGAAGGAATGGTCTGCGGCGGCATTATGGATGTGCTGGTGGAAGACTTTGCCACGGATCGGGAACCGTGTGACCGGTAAGGAAACCGAAGCACCGGCGTATTTGGATAAAGAAATTTCAAATAAATGAAAAATAAAAAGATAAAAATAAAATACATGAAAAATCATCATAACAATTTCATGAAAATAGACGGAAAGGTTTGGAAAGAAAAACTGGAAAATTCATAAGAATAAAGGGAAAATGCAGAAAAAAGACTCGTTATTATTTAATGCACATAACGACTATGTGCATTAAATAAGAATCATTGTAAAGATTGACAAAAAAAGTGCCACGTGCTACTATTTGATTAGCAAATATCATTATAATTTTCCGAAAATAACGGAAGGGTAAAAACCACATTGCTATGGCGTGAGGAATCGAAACGAGAAGGACGCCGGAAACGTGTGCGTGAAATGAGGGAGGAACCAAGATATGAGAAAAACGTGGGCACTTGTAATGGCAGCAGCGATGGCGGCAGCATCCCTGACCGCATGTTCATCCAGCAAACCGGCTGAGACAGCAGCACCGGAAACGGAGGCAGAGGCAGCTGAGACAGAAGAGACCGAAGCGGAAGCAACCGGCGACCAGCAGGAGATTCTGGGAGCGGCAGCAGCCAGCCTTCAGTACGTTATGGAAGACAAGATTCAGCCGGCATTTGAGAAAGAGAATCCGGACATCAAGCTGAGCTTTACCTTTGACAGTTCAGGAAAGCTGCAGACCCAGATCGAAGAGGGCGCGGATGCAGACGTATTCTTCTCTGCAGCGATGAAGCAGATGAACGCGCTGGAGGACGAGGGACTGGTTGATGCAGATTCTGTCGTAGAGCTTCTGGAAAATAAGATCGCCCTGATCGTTCCGAAGGATTCTACACTGGGAATTACCGGTTTTGAGGATATCACAAAGGCAGAGAAGATTGCACTCGGCGATCCGGAGAGTGTTCCGGTTGGACAGTACTCCAAGGAAGCCTTTGAGAACCTGGGTATGTGGGATGATGTAGAGGCTAAGATAAGCTTTGGTACCAATGTAACCGAGGTTTTAAGCTGGGTAGCAGCCGGAAGCGCAGATGCAGGTATCGTATACCTGACCGATGCAACCACCAGCGATCAGTTTGACCAGGTAAAGGTTATCGGATATGCACCGGAAGGAAGCGTATCGAAGGTTATCTATCCGGTTGGTGTTGTAAGTGCAAGCACAAAGAAAGATGCAGCACAGAAGTTTGTAGATTATCTGGGAACTGATGATGCGCTCTCCTTCTTTGCGGAGTATGGCTTCACAGCAAATAAATAAGCCGGGAGCGATGACTGTCTGGGATATGCAGCTGACTGTGTGAACAGAAAGCAGGACAGCGAAGGACAGACAGTGAACCATGTATGGAATAAAATCCGCCGCAGAATGCAGGGTCCGTTGAAAACCAGGTGTTCTGCGGCAGTTTTTATCTCAGTCGAGAAGACTCCCACCTCTTTAGGTGGCGAGTAATAGCAAATTTGTCTCAGTGGGAGTTGGGTCTCACGGACGTTCGACTTGATTCATAGGAAAGGGAGAAGAAAGATGGACTGGTCTCCGATATGGATATCGATGAAAACAGCAACGCTGTCGATCATTATTACGTTTTTTCTGGGAGTCTGGATGGCGCGGCTGGTGGTATCGGCACGCTCTGAGAAAGTGAAAATGGTGCTGGACGGCATCCTGACGCTTCCGATGGTCCTGCCGCCGACGGTAGCAGGATTCTTCCTGCTGATGATTTTCGGTGTAAAACGACCGCTCGGACAGCTGTTTCTGGAATTGTTTGGCGTCAAGATTGTATTTTCATGGGCGGCAACGGTGATCGCGGCGGTGGCGATCTCATTTCCGCTTATGTACCGGGCAGCGCGCGGCGCGTTTGAACAGGTCGATGTGACGCTTATCTATGCGGCTCGGACGCTGGGATTTTCCGAAAGCCGCATTTTCTGGAAGGTGATTCTGCCGTCGGCGATGCCGGGCGTCCTCAGCGGCGCGATCCTTGCCTTTGCGAGAGGACTGGGCGAGTTCGGTGCGACCGCGATGCTGGCGGGCAATATCGCCGGAAAGACGCAGACACTGCCGCTTGCCATCTATTCACAGGTGGCGGCTGGAAAAATGTCGATGGCATACCAGTATGTGTGGATCATCGTGGTGATTTCCTTCCTGGTCGTCGTGCTGATGAATGTGCTGTCGCGGCGGGATATGCGCGGACGCAACAATCATAAAAAGAAAGATAACAGTGTGGAAGCGGGCGGTCAGGATGCAAAGGTTTCGGTGGAACTGTTTGCGGACAGGGAAGCGGATGCACAGAAGGGAGGCGCGCGATGAGCCTGCAGGCGATAATCAAAAAGAGATTTTCCGGCTTTTCGCTGGACGTATCGCTTAACACCGATGGCGGCGTCATGGGCATTCTCGGCGCCTCCGGAAGCGGCAAGAGCATGACGCTCAAGTGTATCGCCGGAATTGAGACGCCGGACGAAGGGCGGATCGTGTTAAACGGCAGGGTGCTCTTTGATTCGGAAAAGCACATCAACCTGCCGCCGCAGAAGCGGAAAGTCGGTTATTTATTCCAAAATTATGCATTGTTTCCGAATATGACCGTAGAAACCAACATTGCAGCGGGGCTTTCGGGCAGCAAGGAGGAAAAACAGGAGGCAGTTGCCCGCATGATCTGTCTCTTTAAATTAGAAGGGCTTGAAAAAAGGTATCCGTCCCAGCTTTCCGGCGGACAGCAGCAGCGTGTGGCGCTGGCGCGCATTCTCGTCTATGAGCCGGATGTGATCATGCTGGATGAACCATTTTCGGCGCTTGATTATTATCTGAAAGAACAACTGCAGTTCCAGGTGCGCGAGGTACTCCGCGGGTACACGGGCGATGTGCTGATGGTCAGCCACAGCCGGGACGAGGTCTATCGGTTCTGCGAGAAGAGCATCATCTTAAACCGTGGACAGGTGGCGATGAAGGGAGAGACGCGGGCGATTTTCCAGAAACCGGAAAATGTTACTGCGGCACGTCTGACAGGCTGTAAAAACTTCAGCCGGATCCGGCGGATCGGCGAATATGAGGTGGAGGCACTCGACTGGGGACTCACGTTTCAGACCGAAGAAGCGGTTGCCGCGGAGCATGCCTATATCGGCATCCGGGCGCACCAGTTTTACCCGGCGCACGGCAGTGCGAATGAATTTACGTGCGAGTGGAGGGACACACTCTGTCAGCCATTTGAGTGGGATGTTTTGCTGCGTCCGGTGGAAAATGCAGGGGCAGCGGGTGACAAAGAAAATGCACTGGAACGCGAGGTGATCTGGTGGAAGGTAGACTATAAGCAGAGTGATTTACTAAACCAGTATCAGCGCGGAGACCGCGTCCGGCTGGGAATTGCACCGGGAGATATCATGCTTTTAAAAGAAGGTTAGAATGATAGAAAAGGGGATATGTATGGCAGATGGGAAAACAGGCGCGATCATCCTGGCGGCAGGGCGGTCGGCGCACATGGAAGAATTAAAGCCGATGCTCCGGATGGGGCAGACCACGATGATACAGAGGGAGATCGACACGATCCGGCAGGCGGGGATCTCGCCGATCGTCGTCGTGACCGGGTATCAGGCAGATGTGCTGGAACGTCATATTTCACACCGTGGTGCGGTCTGTATCCGAAACAAGCGGTATGAGACATCGCAGATGTACGGCTCAATCTGCATGGGACTGCGCCATATCCAGAAAAAAGCCGATCGGGTGCTGTTGTTCCCTGCCGACGTGCCGATGATCACGGCGGACACAATTGAGAAGATGGCGCAGGCGCCCGGAAGCATGGCAGTACCGGTCTGTCAGGGAAAAAAAGGACACCCGGTCATGCTGTCGAAGGAAGTGTTTGGACATATCTTAACGTACCGGGGCGGAAAAGGACTTCGCGGCGCAATGGATGCGTGGGGCGAAGGTGTCCGGGAGATCGAGGTTGAAGATCCGGGTGTTTTACTGGACACCAACACGAAAATGGACTACGAATCGCTGCTTGCCTACGAAAAAGACAGGCAGAAGCGCGGGGAGCTGGCATTTCAGGCGTCGATTTCGCTGAGCCGCGAGGAAGAATGCTTCAGCGCGCTGACGGCGGATTTTCTGGAGGCAGTTGCTGAGAGCGGTTCAATGCTCGGTGCCTGTCAGATCCGGGATATTTCCTACAGCAAGGGCTGGAAAATGCTCAAGATCGCGGAGGCGCAGCTGGGAATCCAGTTTTTAGAGCGCCAGACGGGTGGAAGCAAGGGCGGATTTTCTGTGCTGACGCCGGAGGGAAAGGCGTTTTTAGAAAAATTCCGCCGGATGGAAGCAGCAGTGCAGGCGGCAGCAGAAGCAGCGTTTGAGAAAATCTTTCTGGAGCCGGAAGAAGAGGAAAAGGAGGATACAGATGGAAGAGAAATTAACGCATTTTGATGAAAAGGGAAATGCGATCATGGTAGATGTAACGGAAAAGAAGATTACCAGCCGGACGGCGACGGCATCCGGCAAGATTCACGTCAATGAAGCTGTCATGAAGGCGGTTCTGGAGGGAACGGTTGCCAAGGGCGATGTGTTGGGGGTGGCGCGCGTGGCGGGAATCATGGCGGTGAAGCAGACCGCACACCTGATCCCGATGTGCCACACACTTCTCATCACGAAATGCAGCGTGGATTTTGAGGTGGATGAAAAAGAGCTGACGATCAAGGCACTTTGTACTGCTAAGCTGGAAGGAAAGACCGGCGTCGAGATGGAGGCGCTGACCGGCGTCAGCGTGGCGCTTCTGACCATTTATGATATGTGCAAGGCGATCGATAAGCGGATGGAGATCGGAGAGATACATCTCGATGCAAAATCGGGAGGAAAGAGCGGGGAATTTGTGCGATGATAGACGGATACGGCAGAACGATCGACTACGTCCGGATCTCCGTGACCGATCGATGCAACCTGCGCTGTGTGTACTGTATGCCGGAGGAAGGCGTCGGCAGCATTTCCCATGAAGAGATCCTGCGGTTTGGTGAGATCGAGAGGGTCTGTCAGATTCTGGCAGAGAACGGCATTCAGAAAATCAAGCTGACCGGAGGCGAACCGCTGGTGCGCCGGAGACTGCCGGAGTTAGCAGCAGCGTTAAAACGGATTCCGGGAATCAAGAGCCTGACGATCACGACGAACGGTGTTTTATTAGAAGAAATGTACGATGCGCTGGCGGACGCGGGGGTTGATTCAGTCACGATCAGCCTGGATACGCTGGATGCGTCGGTGTACCGGCAGCTCACACGCCGGGATGAGATCGAAGCGGTCAGACGCGGCCTTCGGACGGCGATCCAGAAAGGCAGGATGCAGATCAAGATAAATTGTGTGCCGGTGCTTGGGATCGAGGAGCAAAAGCTTTTAGAGGTGGCGGAACTGGCGAAAAACCATAACGTGCACGTGCGTTTCATCGAAATGATGCCGATCGGCATGGGAACGCAGTTTGCCTTTGTGAAAGAAGATGCGTTGAAGCATGCGCTGGAAGAGGCATTTGGAACCTTTACCCCGTGCGGGGACGTGGCAGGAAATGGTCCGTGCCATTATTTCGCAGTCCCTGGCTTTCAGGGACGGATCGGTTTTATCAGCGCGGTCAGCCATAAATTCTGTTCCGAATGCAATCGGATCCGGCTGACCTCAGAAGGATTCTTAAAGACCTGTCTCCAGTATGACAATGGGGTGGAATTAAAGACCATTCTGCGCGGCGGCGGTACCGATGAAGACCTGCGCCGGGCGATCGGACAGGCGCTTGCGGAAAAGCCGAAGGGACATAGTTTTGAGAAAAAGACGGAATTTACGGATCGGGAACACCGGGGAATGTCCCAGATAGGCGGATAAGCAGGGTGTTTGTGAGAATTATGATTATGGTTTCTGCGGTGAAAGTGTGAGCCGGCGGAATGTTACAAGTGAAATATCGTATATGAAATATGAAATCGGAAAATTTATGGATAAAGAAAAGGGGAAACAATCATGGGAAAAGTAATCGCAACGTGTACCAGTGAAATCAAAGGTGTTCAGAAGAAAAATGTCCATCAGGTCTGTCTTATCGAGGACTATGGAATCGAGGGTGACGCCCATGCGGGCAAATGGCACCGTCAGGTCAGCCTTCTTTCATATGACCGGATTCAGGAATTCCGCGCGCGGGGGGCGAAGGTCGAGGACGGCGCGTTCGGTGAAAATCTGGTCGTGGAAGGAATCGATTTCAAGACGCTCCCGATCGGGACAAAATTTAAATGCAACGATGTCGTGCTGGAATTGACACAGATCGGAAAAGAATGCCACCATGGATGCGCGATCTTCCAGGCAATGGGCGATTGCATCATGCCGCGCGAGGGCGTATTTACGAAGGTGCTGCACGGCGGCGTGATCAAAGAAGGAGATAATCTGGAGATTTTGGAAGAAGCGTAGGAAAGAGATCAAAGAGAGGTGGGAAACCAATGAGAGCAGCAATTATTACATCCAGTGATTCTGGGTACGCGGGAAAACGGGAGGATGTGAGTGGTCCGGTAATCGCAGAAATGGTGAGAGAGGCTGGTTATGAGGTGGTCTGGCAGAAGGTGCTGCCGGACGAACAGGCGATGTTGGAAGAGGCGATGAAGGAGATCTGCGATGAGGGAAAGGCCGATCTGCTCTTAACAACGGGCGGAACGGGATTTTCTCCGCGCGACGTGATGCCGGAGGCGACGCTGGCGGTCGCGGAACGGATGGTTCCGGGTATTCCGGAGGCGATGCGGGCATACAGCTTACAATTTACAAAGCGGACGATGTTAAGCCGAGCGGCAAGCGGGATCCGCAAACGCACGCTGATCGTCAACCTGCCGGGCAGTCCGAAGGCGGTGCGGGAGTGTCTGGAATACATTCTGCCGCAGCTGGATCATGGATTAAAAATCCTTTTGGGGCTTGATGGGGAGTGTGCTAGAAAGTAGGGAAAGCAGCAAAAACGAAGATGGAAAAACAGATATAATATATAAGACGATGTATGCTAATAGCGAGGACTTTCAAGTCCTCGCTATTTCAACGATGGTCAGCTTATTTGGGGCAGAATGGAATGACCACAAGAAATCTACTCCATTCAGTCATGAATGTTCAGTTCAGGAATTACTTACTCGATGCGGAGCATCCGATAGCCGATTCCGATGTGTGTTTGTATGTATTGCTGCCCGTCTTTTCCGCGTTCCAGCTTTTTGCGCAGGGTCGCCATGAACACCCGCAGAGAAGCGATATCGTTTTCCCAACTGCTGCCCCAAATCTGCTGCGTGATATAGGTGTGTGTCAGAACCTTACCAACATTTTTGGAGAGCAGGCACAGCAGCTTGTATTCGATGGGTGTCAGGTGCAGCTCTGTGCCGTCAAGATATGCGCAGCCTGCCGCATAGTCGATTTTCAGCGCACCATTCGTAAAAATCGGAGAATCCTGCACGGAGTCTGTTTTCATCATCGACAGTCTCCGCTGCGTCACCCGCAGTCGTGCCAACAGTTCGTCCACGGAAAAAGGCTTTGTTAGATAATCATCCGCCCCAGCATCCAGCGCCCCGATTTTATCGGAATCCTCGGTTCTGGCGCTGATTACAATGATCGGCATATTCGACCACGACCGGATTTTTTGGATGACTTCCACGCCGTCCATATCCGGCAGCCCCAGATCAAGCAGTACAATGTCCGGGTTGTGAGACAGCGCTTCCATCACGGCACTTGCGCCGTTTTGCGCCGAAAGATACCTATATTCGTGAGTTTTTAGTGTCATCGTTATTAAATTTCGCACCGGGGTATCATCTTCTACAACGAGGATGAGCGGCTTATTCATTTAAGTTCACCTCACTAAGTGGTATTGTAAAGGAAAAGATGCAGCCATGCGGCGAATTGTCTTTCAACGTCATTTCACCATGATGTGCATGAACAATAGTTTGACAGAGCGTAAGTCCTAGTCCAAGACTTCGGCGGCTGTCGCCAATTGGATTGCCCCCAGTAAAGAACATTTCAAAAACACGTTCCTTCAGTTCATTCGGAATACCGGGACCGTTATCGCTGACACATATTTCAGCCATATTTTCTCGCGGGATTGCCGTGATCCGGATGTTCGAGCCAACTGGAGTATATTTGACTGCGTTATTCACCAGATTGATGAGCACCTGCATGATGAGTCCTGCGTCCATCCGTGCCAGCAACAGTACGTCTCCGCAATCTACTGCGATGTGATGTTCTGCCGCTCTTCGGTCAATATGCCTGAGTGCTTCCGATATGATGTCATCCACGACCTGATCAGAAAGGTGCAGCTTTACGCTGCCGTCTACAATTTTCGTAATGGAAAGCAAGTTCTCAACCAGTCCCGTCAGCCATTGTGCATCGTCATAAATGTCCGTAAAAATTTGTTTCCGTGTCTGCTCATCCAACACGTCATAGCTGTGCAGCAGCGTATCTGCGTTGCCGGAAATCGAGGTCAGTGGTGTCCTGAGATCATGAGAAATCGAACGCAAAAGATTGGCGCGAAGCTGTTCGTTCTTTGCAAGAACGGCAGCTTCTTCCTTTTCTCTGGCATTTCGCAGGTTATCCAGCGCCAGAGAGCACTCGCCGAGGATGGAGAACAGAACGCTGGATGTAAATGCGTCAGGCTGCGTTTGCTTTTCCATCGGAATCCCGACAACACCGTAAATCTGCTGCCCGGTACGGATGGCAAGATACAGCCGTTTTGCCTTTGAAAAGTTTTGCGTCGTTGCTCCGGCGCGCTTGCGGTTTTGCCAGACCCATTGAACCACGTTCTGTTCCCGATCGGTATCTGGGATGCTGTATGGACTACTTCCGTCAGCCGGATAAATGTTCCCATCCAGCAGAGCGTTGCCCTGTGCCGGGTAAATCAGAACGTCTCGCTGCATGAGCTTTTGTATCTGCGTCGCGGTCATCCGATAGACCTCCTCCGGCGTTTCCGCTTTTTGGAGCTGTCTGTTCATATCAAAAAGGAGCTTCGTGCGATAACCGTCCCGTGCGGATAGCTGTGCGTGGGCTTTGAGCTTGGCCGCAAGTGTACTTGTCAAAAGTGCAGCCGCGAACATGACGGCAAAGGTTATCGGGTATTTGCTGCCATAGGCTGCCAAAGACAGCCGGGGCTCCGTCAGAAAATAATTGAACAGGAGGACACTCAAAAAAGCGGACAGCACACCGCAGGTATAGCCGCTGGTAAAAGTGGAAGTCAGAAGCACACCCAGCAGGTAAACCATGATGATATTGTCATTTGCAAAGCTGAGCCGCAGAAAGATCCATCCGATGACCGTCGTAACTGCCAGAATTCCGATGGTCAGAAGTAGTTCCCGGGCGGTCGGAAACGCCGGGCGGGTAGTAAGCGGCTGATTTCTGCGGCAGTTCTTATAGGCTTCCACATCCGGAATAATATAAATATCTACCTCCGGTGCAAGCGTAATGAGCTGTTCTGTCAGCGTCGATTCGCTCCAGAAATGCCGCCGCTGTACGCCGCTTCGCCCAATCACAATTTTGGTCACATCAGAGAGCCGCACATATTCCGCGATCTGTGTCGCCACATCTTCACCATGCGTTGTGACAATTTCTGCGCCAAGCTGCTGCCCCAGACGCATATTCGCCTGCAAACGGACGGTATCTTCCGCGTTCATATCAGCGTCTCCGGGGGTCTGCACGTAAAGTGCGGTAAGACTGGCGCAAAATGCCTGTGCCATTTTCCCTGCCATTCGTACAATGCGTTCATTGGATGGAGACGAGGACAGGCACACAAGAATATGCTCTTTTGGCATTTCGCTTCCTTTATTCTGCACATTTTCACCACCCCTCTTAAACAATATTATAGCAATTATAGCATCAAAATGTGAAGGTTTCTACTGCGCCCAATTGGATTTGTTGTCCGGAAAAGAAATTTGCTCTGAATCATAGATCACGATTTCTACATGGGCATGACTATTGCGAAACTGAGAAAATGTTTCCTCAAGTTCGTCAGGAGAAATATTTCCGACCAGATGCACGCACGGTTCAGCCTGCTGTTGTTCAGACGATTCTTTGATGCGCTTCTGATTTTCGTCCAGAAAGCGATCCAGCCGTTTCATCAAAACCCAGCCGAACAGGAACATTAGCGCCGTCCCAGCGATCAAAACGCTATCTTCCATATACCCTCACCGTCCGTTCAGATTCGGAAGCACTTTTGCAGCGCTTTGTATTCGCCCAACGCTAAAATCGTTATTTCCCCGGACAGCACTGTATCCGGCGTAATGGAAACGTCGGTTTTTCCGGAATGTTTGATGCCGAGAATGTTAATGCCATACTTTCTGCGAATATCCAGTTCACCAACACTTTTGCCGATCCACCCGGCCGGAACTTCTACTTCAAAAATGGCGTGCTGCTCGTCGATCTCTATGTAGTCGAAAATATGGTCGGCAGTGTATCGGATCGCTGCCCATTTTGCCACCTGTTTTTCCGGGTAGACTACCTGGTCGGCACCGTTGCGAAGCAGAAACTTTGCCTGCACATCACGCTCGGCACGCGACACCACGCACTTCGCCCCCAGCTCTTTCAGCAGCGAGGTGGTTTCCAGCGAGTTCTGAAAGTTACCGCTGATGGTTACGATGCAGACATCAAAATTTCCGATGCCAAGAGAGCGAAGAAACTCCGCGTTTGTACTGTCGCCAATTTGTGCATTGGTGACATATGGCAGTACATCATTGATTCGTTCCTCGTTTGTATCGACCGCCATGATCTGATGCCCCAGCTGAGAAAGCTGTATTGCAATATGCCGTCCGAAGCGGCCTGTGCCAATCAATAGAATGTTTTTCATGTGAAAAGACTCCTTATCCAATCGTGATTTTTTCCTGCGGCAGCTTTGCATTCCCCACTTTTTTGCTGGAAAATGTCGCATAAATGAGGGTAAGACCGCCGACTCTGCCCAGATACATGAGCGTGATCAACACCATTTGCGATGGAATGTGCAGCTGCGGTGTAATACCAAGTGTCAATCCCACCGTCCCGACCGCCGATGCCGTTTCATACAGGCAGACAGACAGCGGAAGATTCTCATATGCGCTGATAAAGACAGCACCGCCAAAGAACAGCATCAAGTACATCGTCAGAATGGTCGCGGCGGTCTTGACGGCGCTGCAATCGACTCTGCGTCCGAAAAATTGGGCACTATCGCGCTGGCGGAAGGTTGCAGTGGCATTGGCAAGCAGAACCGCCAGTGTCGTTGTTTTCATGCCGCCTGCTGTAGAACCTGGAGAACCGCCGATGAGCATCAAAAGGATCATTACGCCCTGTGATGCACCGGACATCGTGGAAAGATTTACCGTGTTGAAGCCCGCTGTCCTCGGCGTGACAGACTGAAAAAAGGATGCCAGCAGCCGGTTTCCGGCGGGAAGCGCGGAAAAGTCTGAAAAGAAGAAAAACATAGCAGGCAGAAAAATTAAAAAACCTGTCGTGACCAGAATCACCTTGCTCTGCATTCGGTAGCGATGAAACCGCCACTTGTTTTCAAAGATGTCATCCCACGTCAGAAATCCAATACCGCCGATCACGATCAGCAGCATAATCGTGATATTGATTACCGGGCTGTCCGCGTAGCCGGTAAGAGATGGATAGCGGTTGCTTTCTGTCCCAAGAATGTCAAACCCGGCGTTGCAAAAAGCGGATATGGAATGAAATACCGCCATCCAGATGCCGCGCCATCCATAGTCCCGGCAGAATACCGGCAGCACAGCAAGCGCTCCCAGCAGCTCAATCAGAAACGTCCCTCGCAGGATGAAGCGTGTCAGACGGACGATTCCGCCGACCTTTGGTGCTGAAATTGCATCCTGCATGGTGCTGCGCTGCATCAGAGAAATTTTTCGCCCGGACAACAGCGCAAACGATGCTGCTACGGTTACGACACCAAGACCACCAATTTGGATCAGTGCCAGAATAACCGCCTGCCCAAAGGTTGACCAGTAGCTGCCTGTATCCTGTACTACAAGCCCTGTCACGCAGACGGCAGAGGTCGCAGTAAACAGCGTTTCATTGAATGGAGTTACATTCTCTCCAGTCGTGGAGATCGGCAGCATCAGCAGTAGCGCTCCGAGTAGAATGACCCCGGCAAAACCCAATGTGATAATTTGAAAAGACGAAAGACGGCGCTTTCGTCGAATAAGCTCTTCCGGCATAAAGGCAGCTCCTTATTTTTGTGATGGTCATATTATACAGCTGGAGATTTTAAGAGCGGATAAGGGAGATTTAACGATGTATTAAGATTGAATAAAGATGAGAAGATTGCTTGTGCAGATTGGGCAAGATGGTTTATTTCAATCGCTTTATTTGCGGAAGTGGGCTGCGAAGGTTGAGGGAGGAATTACGATGAAAACCCGGAAAAGTGCGCCGAGATATGAGTAGGATGCTGGAAAATATGTGTTTTTGGTTGTATACTGTGTATGTGAATAAAATCGGGGGAGTAACTATCAGAAAAGTTCGCTCGGAATCGTCTGGAAAAATTTCGGGTAAACGGAGAGGAGAAAGAGAGGGTAGAAGTTTATGAAACTGGGATTTATTGGAACGGGAATCATTACGACGTCCGTCGTGACTGGATTCTGCGAGAGCGGAATGGAGAATCTGCAGATCGTTGTATCGCCGAGAAATAAAGAACGGGCGCAGATGCTGCATGAGAAATACCCGGAGATCGTGTCGGTCGCGGCGGATAACCAGGAAGTTGTGGACCGGTCGGACTGGGTCTTTGCGGCGCTCCTTCCGAAGGCGGCGGAAGATATTTTAAAACCGCTTCATATCGGACCGGAGAAGAAGTTTATCAATCTGGTTGCAACGCTGAGCTTAAAGCGCATCGAGGAAATGTTTGGATCGAGAGAGATTCTGGCGGATGTTGTGCCTCTGACCTTCGCAGCGAACCGATTCGGACCGGTGGTGATTTACCCGGATATCCCGGAGGTAGTCGATCTGATGAGTCACGTCGGCAAGCCGGTTCCGGTCGATACGCCGAAGCAGATCGCGATCCTTAGGAGCACGACGGGCCTGATGAGCGCTTACTATATGCTTCTGACCGTCATTATCCAGTGGTGTGAGAGAAACGGGCTGGATGAGCCGTCCGCACGGGCATACATCACCGAATTTACTGGGGCGCTGTCCCGCAAGGCAGCGACGTGGGACGGGGATCTGGAAGACCTTGCCAGAGAAATGACACCGGGAGGACTGAACTGGATGGCGCTGACGCATCTGGAGGAAAAGGATGCGTATACGCCTTGGACGGAGATTCTGGGGCCGATTTTGGAGAAGGTTATAAAAGAATAGAGTCGAGGTGGAAAAACTCGGGGCGCACATTTCTCACGCCCCGAGTTTTTCTTTTAATTAAAGTGTGAGTATCTAAAAAAGTAGTTGCTTTTTTTAAGAAGGAATGATAGTATATAGAAAACACTTTAGTGCGCTACCACGATAGCAAGATAAACAAAAGTGATGGGAGCTATAACAGCAGGATATAGACGAGCGGGTGATTGTCCGGCAGATTTTGTTGAGGCGGGGCGGTTGCGGCGGCAGTTGAGAGGAGATAGAGCATGAATTTAGAGATTCAGAGCCTTCGGAGGGCGGAGGCGGCGACGCTTCGCCTGAGAGGTCTTTATGAGAGCTATGGATACCGCAAGTACCGGATGGGGCGGTTTGAGGAATATAGTTTGTATGCAGCGAATAAAAGTTTCCTGCTGGGGGAAAATGTGCCGACATTTACGGATCTGGACGGACGCCTGATGGCTCTCAAGCCGGACGTGACGCTGAGCATCGCGAAGAACACCAAGGCAGATAAAAATACGTGCGAGAAGGTCTATTATCTGGAGAGTGTGTACCGTGAGAGCAAGGAAAGCCACACTTACAAAGAGATCAGCCAGATGGGACTGGAGTGCATGGGCGGCGTGGATGACTGCGTGATCGCGGAGGTGCTGGCGCTGGCGCTCAAGAGTCTGGCGGATTTTGAGACGGACTATGTGCTCAAGATTTCCAACATGGATTTCGTGGTGGGACTGATGGAAGAGCTTCCGGTCAATGCCGATCAGAAAGATATCATTTTAGGGCTGATCCGGACGAAAAACCGCAGCGGACTGGAAAAACTGTGCGCGGATCTGGCACTGCCGGAGGGCGATACAGAGAAATTGATGAAGGTTTCCGGGCTGTACGGAGAGTTTGGGCGGGTGCTGGCAGAGGCAGGTGCGATCGCGGATACGCCGAAAATGAAGGAGGCGGTTGCCCTGTTATTCCGCCTGTATGAGGTTCTGGAGGCGATGGGACTGGGCGGACAGCTTGACAAGGTGCGGCTGGACTTCTCGATGATCAATGACATTGAATATTATAACGGTATTATTTTCCAGGGATTTTTAGACGGTCTGGCACGCCAGGTTCTTTCCGGCGGCCAGTACGACGGCATGATGGCAAAATTAGGAAAGAAAGCCGATGCGATCGGATTTGCCATCTATTTAAAAGAGCTGGAACGCCTGCCGGAAAAGAGCATCCGCTACGATGTCGATGCGCTGGTACTCTATGAGCCGGATGTCGATGTAGTGCGCCTGTGCCAGGCGGTTGAAAGCCTGCGCCGTCAGGGACTGCGTGTGCGGGTGGAGAAAGCTGTGCCGGAGGATCTGCGTTACTGCTATCTGTACCGGTATGACGGACGTCTTTCCCTGGAAGAGGACCGGGAAACTGCCTTTCAGGAGAATGGAAAGGAGGGTGCGAGATGTTAAACATAGCACTGCCGAAGGGAAGACTGGGCGATCAGGTGTATGAGCTTCTGGCGTCGGTCGGATATGACTGCAAGAGTATTTACGACGAAAATAGAAAACTGGTGTTTGAGAACCCACAGACGGGTGTCCGCTACCTGCTCGTAAAGCCGAGTGATGTGGCAATCTACGTCGAGCACCATGCGGCAGACGTCGGAATCGTCGGAAAAGACATTTTGATGGAGAGCAACCCGGATGTATACGAGCTTCTCGATCTGGGACTTGGAAAATGCCGGATGTGCGTGGCTGGAAAAGAGGATTACGTCGAGGACAAAGACCGACCGGTGCGCGTGGCAACGAAATTTACGAATATTGCGAAAGAGCATTACGCGAAGCTGGGACGCGATATTGATATTATCAAATTAAACGGAAGCATTGAGCTGGCGCCGATTCTGGGACTTTCGGACGTCATCGTGGATATTGTCGAGTCGGGCAGCACGATCCGTGAAAATCACCTGAAAGTGCTGGAAGAGTTCCTGCCGATCAGCGCCCGTTTCATCGCCAACAAGAGCAGCTTTGAGTTTAAAAACGAGCAGATCACCGAGATGGCGGAGAAGCTGAAGGGCGCGGTGGAAGCACACCAGAAGAAAAAGGAACAGGAAAAGAAAGAAAAAGAAGCGAAAGAGAAAGCGGAGAAAGAAACCGCAGCAGAAGATAAAAAGGAGGCGTAGGCAGATATGAGCCGTTTTTTGAGCAAAGCAAGCGAATCACTTCTTCCGTATACACCGGGTGAGCAGCCGCAGGGGCGGAAATTTATCAAGCTGAACACAAACGAATGCCCGTATCCGCCGAGCCCGAAGGTTGCGGAGGCGATTCTGGCGGGGTATGAGGAAAATTCTTCTAAAATTATGCCGCTGGAACTTGCAAATTTACGCCTTTATTCGGATCCGGAAGAGCGCGTCCTTATCGAGGCGATCGCCGACCACTACGGCGTGGGAACAAACCAGGTCATCGCGGGCAATGGTTCCGACGAGATTTTAGGTTTTGCATTCCGGGCATTCTGCGACCAGAACGCGCCGCTTCAGTTCGCGGATCTGACGTATGGCTTTTATCCGGCACTCTGCGGGCTCTATGGAATCCCGTTCAAGGTAGTTCCGCTGGAGGAAGATTTTACCTTAAATATCGAACCGTATAAAAATTGCGGAAATAATGTGATCATCGCCAATCCAAACGCCCCGACAGGCATGAACCTGCCGCTTTCTGCGATTGAGGAAGTAGCGGCGTCCAACCCGGATCGCGTTGTGATGGTGGATGAGGCGTATGTGGATTTCGGCGGCGAATCGTGTGTATCACTGCTTCCGAAATACGAAAATCTGGTGATTATCCAGACCTTTTCCAAATCCCGCAGCTTAGCCGGCGCGCGCGTCGGATTTGCGATCGCAAACCCGGAACTCATCGCGGATATGAACCGGATCAAATACAGTTTTAACCCGTACAACGTCAACCGCCTGTCGATTCTGGCTGGCGCGGCGGCGATGCGCGACTGGGACTACACGAAAGAATGTACCGGGCGCATCTGCAAAACGCGTGAAAAAACGACCGAGGCGCTCCGGGCACTTGGATTTACTGTACTGGATTCGAAGACCAACTTCATTTTTGCCAAGAGCGGCGATATGCCGGGAAAAGTCTATTTTGACGGACTGCGCGAGGCAGGAATCCTGGTAAGACGCTGGGACAGCGAGCGGATCAAAGATTACGTCCGCATTTCCATCGGATCCGAGGAAGAGATGGAAACGTTTGTTGAGGAGACGAAGAAGCTGGTGGAAGCGGCGAGAAGTGCAGTTGTAAGATAGGCTGGAATTCAATAGGTTCACGCATTTACTGTGGGAACCGTATGAAAATGCTGGCAGCATGGTTTTTGTAGATGGGGCAGCTGTGAATAAGAAAGGAAGGCTGGCAAAAATGTCAAGAGAACGCAAGATTTCATTAGAACGAAACACGGCAGAGACGAAAATCAGCCTGTCGATTGATTTAGATGGAACGGGAAAATATCAGGTTGATACGGGCTGCGGATTTTTAAACCATATGCTGGAGCTCTTTGCCAGACATGGACGGTTTGACCTCACATTGAAATGTGACGGAGATACGCAGGTCGATTACCATCATACGACAGAGGACATCGGAATCGCCATGGGACAGGCAATTTTAGAGGCGCTGGGTGATAAAAAGGGCATCCGCCGTTATGGCAGTTTCCTGCTTCCGATGGATGAAACACTGGTAATGACGGCGCTCGATTTAAGCGGACGTTCCTATCTGGTCATGGATGTGGAGATCCCGACCGAAAAAGTGGGCGATTTTGATACCGAGCTTGTAAAGGAATTTATGATTGCACTGTCCTCCAACAGCCGGATGACGCTGCATTTTAAAATGTTCCACGGCGAAAACAGCCACCATATCATCGAGGCGATGTTCAAGGGACTGGGACGCGCGCTCGGCGAGGCGGTGTCGATTGACGAGAAGTACCGGGACGAGATTCCATCGACAAAAGGGGTATTATGATCTAAGATAAAAGTAAGCATAACAAATCTATTTAATAGGTTTATAATGATTCAGCGGGTTCCTGCGTTGACTGCGGGAACATACATGAATTGATATAGGAGGCTGCAAATGATAACAATTATTGACTACGGCGTGGGAAACCTGTTTTCCCTCAGTTCCTCCCTCAGTTACCTGGGACTGGAAAATAAAGTCAGCCGCGATCCGGAAGATTTAAGAAAAGCGGATCACATCATTTTACCAGGCGTCGGCGCGTATGGCGATGCGATTGCGAAACTGCGCGGATCCGGAATGGCAGAGCCGCTGCTGGATGAAGCAAAAGCAGGCAAACCGATCCTGGGAATCTGCCTCGGAATGCAGCTTCTCTTTGATAAAAGCTATGAATACGGCGAGCATCAGGGTCTGGGACTGATTCCGGGCGTGATGGCAGACTTAAAAGAAGACATTCCGGAAAACCTAAAAGTGCCGCACATGGGCTGGAACAGCCTGCATCTGACGGAAAAAGGAAAGAAGCATCCACTGTTTAAATACAGCAAAGAGGGCGATTACGTCTACTTTGTCCACAGCTTCTATGGAAAAGATTGTGATGAGAGTCTGCTGGCAACCTCGGAGTACGGCATTCCGGTCACGGCGTCCGCGGCAAATGAAAATGTCATGGGCTGCCAGTTTCATCCGGAGAAGAGCGGGGAAGTGGGACTGCGGATTCTGAAGGCGTTTTCGGAGATATAATTAATAGAAAAACAAGAAAGGTAACTGTTTTTTCAGGCTTGTAGATTGGATTTAAACAGTTATGGAGAGGAAACGGACATGGAGCTATTTCCGGCGATTGATTTGCGGGACGGCAAGGCGGTGCGCCTGGTGCAGGGCGATTATAACCAGATGACAGTATTCAGCGACCGGCCGGAAGAGGTGGCGCTGGGATTCAAGGAGCAGGGCGCGAAAAACCTGCATGTGGTCGATCTGGACGGCGCGAAAGACGCGGCGCTGGCAAATTTTGACACGATAGAGAAGCTGATTAAGACAACGGGATTATTTGTAGAAGTCGGCGGCGGCATCCGCAACGAGGCATCCATCGACAAATACCTGTCGCTCGGAGCCGGACGCGTGATTCTCGGCACGGTGGCGGTCACAAATTATCCATTTGTCGAAGAAATGGTCCGCAAATACGGCGATAAAATTGCAGTCGGTGTGGACGCGAAGGACGGTTTTGTGGCGACTCACGGGTGGCTTGAGACGAGCGAGGTAAGAGGCGTTGACTTCTGCCGCCGCCTGCGCGATACGGGAGTGAAAACGGTCATTTACACCGATATTTCCCGCGATGGAAAGATGCAGGGAACGAACCTGGAGCTTTATAAAGAATTATCGCAGATTGAAGGGCTGGATATCGTGGCGTCCGGTGGAATCAGCAGCCTCAAGGAGATTGAGATCTTGAAAAATGAGGTGTATGGTGCGATTTTAGGAAAAGCGCTGTATCTGGGTGCGATTGATCTAAAGGAAGCACTGAAATATTCCGTTTAGGAGAAGCGCCGTATAAAAAGCGGCAAAAAAATCATTCGAATCATTCGAATGAATAATCAGAAAAAGAAATCAGGAGGGAACGGCATGATTTCAAAACGTATTATTCCGTGTCTGGATGTAAAGAACGGGCGTGTCGTGAAAGGTGTCAACTTCGAGGGAATCCAGGATGTGGCGGATCCGGTCGAGATGGCAGAATTTTACAACCAGAGCGGCGCGGATGAGCTGGTATTTTATGATATTACGGCAAGTGTAGAAGGAAGAAAAATCTTTACCGACATCCTGACTGAGGCGGCAAAACGGGTTTTCATCCCGTTGACGGTCGGCGGCGGCATCAGCACGCTGGATGATTTCGACCGTGTTTTAAAATGCGGCGCGGACAAGGTCAGCGTCAACAGCGGCGCGATCAAAAATCCGGAGCTTATTACCGAGGCGGCACACCGCTACGGCGATCAGTGTGTGGTGCTTTCGATGGATGTTAAACGTGTTGGAGACGAATACCACGTATTTAAGCAGGGCGGGCGTGTCGATACAGGCATTGATGCGCTGGAATGGGCAGAATCCGGCGTCAGACGCGGCGCAGGCGAGCTGGTGGTCAACAGTATCGATACGGACGGTGTGAAGCAGGGATTTGACATTCCGATGCTTTTGGAGATCGCGAAGCGTGTCGATGTGCCGATTATTGCATCGGGAGGCGCGGGAAAGAAAGAAGACTTTTTAGACCTCTTCCAGTATCCGCAGATCGATGCGGGACTGGCGGCGAGTATTTTCCACCGGAAGGAAGTAAATATTAAGGAACTCAAGCAGTATTTGGCGGAGAATGGGGTGGAGATGCGGTTGATCTAAATCGCATCTAGGAAAAGTTAGAGGGCGGCGCTTTTTCGTGAAAGAGACGGAAAACAGGCGTCCAGAAACTTCCGAAAAACGCTTGCGCTCTTGCGCCTACGCAGCGGTGCTAAGTTCGAAAAGACCTCACTAAGCACCGACGTATGCGATGTTTTCTACAGTTTTTGGGCGCCTGTTTTCCTAAGGATCGCGGGAGTGGGCGTCGGCGCTGCGCTGGACGCGGGGAATGTATATAAAAAATTTTAGTGGTAAGGTAGGATGAGAGTATGAGTGAGAATATCAACGAGATTGCAGGCGTAGAGCCGTCGTTTAAGATGGATGAGTTAAAGTTTAATGAGAAAGGTCTGATTCCGGCGATTGTGCAGGATCATTATAGTAAGAAGGTTCTGATGATGGCTTGGATGAATAAGGAGAGTCTGGAGATCAGCCTTCGTGAGAAGAAAACCTGTTTTTACAGCCGCAGCCGTCAGGAACTCTGGAGAAAGGGTGAGACGAGCGGGAATGTGCAGCATATTTCCAGTATTTATGCGGACTGCGATAAGGACACCTTGATTGTCGAGGTAGTCAAGGAAGGTCCGGCGTGCCATACGGGCGCGGAGAGCTGCTTCTTTGAGCCGGTTTACCAGAACGAGGAGATCACGCCGTTTTCCTATGAGGGACTTTACGACCTCATTATGGGACGTAAGACGAACCCGAAGGAAGGAAGCTACACCACCTACCTGTTCGACAAAGGTCTGGACAAGATTCTGAAAAAGGTCGGCGAGGAGTGTACCGAGGTTATCATCGCGGCAGCGAAGAAAGACAAGGACGAAACGATCTACGAGCTGGCAGACCTGTGTTATCATGCCATGGTTCTGATGGCAGACGCGGGCATCAGCGTAGAGGATGTGACGAAAGAGCTGGCGAAGCGGCATGTGGTGGATCATAAGGTGAAGCAGGAGTATATGCGGTAGAGCGGGCGAAATTAGAACGGTTGAAATTGAAAAAGATTAGAGGGAAAGCCATGCAGAGGTTGAAAGATAGCTGCATGGTTTTCTTTTTATTATGAGAGTGAGGTGACTATGTATATGAGAGTTTATAACTGTTCACAGGTAGGAATTTTCTGAACTGAAAATTCCGTACGATACAGTTCTGGTTGCAGATTTTGCTTAAGATGTGATATTCAGAAATTCTTACTAGAGTAAGAAAGAATAACCTTTGAGCGAAAGATGGAAGGATGGAAAGATTATGTCAAAAAGATGACGTTAGAACAATAAAATTACGAAAAATCCGTAAAAACATTGACATAAAAATCAAGAATTCGTATATTATATAAAAAGGAGGTACAAAAATATGTTGGTCCAATTTAAAATGAAAAATGTTCTTTCCTTTAAAGAAGAAACGATTTTTGATATGACAGCAATCAGCGCTTATAAGGAACATCCATCGAACCTGATTGATATAGATACAAAAGAAAAATTTCTGCGGGTAGCGGCTATTTATGGTGCGAATGCCAGCGGAAAGTCCAATTTCGTGTGGGCCCTGAAGCTTTTTAGGCGAATTGTTTCTCAGTCGTTGAACAATGTTGATGATGAAACAGAGTCGGTACTCAAAAAATACAGCAGACCATTTTCTTTTGAAGAAAATAAGGGGAATTCAGAGTTTGAAATTGTACAGATTTTGGGGGATGAGGAGTATCAGTATGGTTTTGAGTATAATTCTGAGAAAATTGTGACGGAATGGCTGTACAGAAAGAACCTAAAGGCAAACCGAAAAGTGATGATTTTTGAGAGAGCGATGCAGGAAGTGAATCTTGGGGCTTCTGTCAGAAAAAAATGTGAGGCTTATAAAGAACAAATTCCTTCGGAGACACTTGTGTTATCCTTCTTTAATAAACTTAATTTAAAAACAGATATTTTTAAAACCGTATATTCAGGGATTATGGATATTTTAGTTTTTACATCGGATGATTGTGAAAATACGAACTTTCTGGATGCCATCCTGCCTAGAATTATAGATAACGAAAAAGAAAAATTATTGGAGTTTCTCGCTGCAATTGATATTGGAATAAAGGATATTACGTATAAGAAAAAAGAAAAAGAAACGCTATTTTTTACATTTCATAAGGGAGAAGATGGGGAATTATATCCTTTAAATTTATACGATGAGTCAGAAGGTACAATCAAAAGTATCATGCTTTATATTCATGCTCATATGGCGATTATCAGCAATTATGTACTGGTGATGGATGAATTAAATGTAAAATTACATCCACTGCTGTTGAAATTTTTTATCGACTTATTCTATAATAACGACTCAATGGCTCAGTTGATTTATACCACACATGATACGACATTAATGGATAAGAAATTCTTTCGAAGAGATCAGATTTGGTTTGTACAAAAAGATGAGCTGGGACACTCGGAGTTGTGTGCGCTTTCGGATTTTAAGGTACGTTCCGATGCGTCATTTGAAAAGGATTATCTGGCGGGGGTATATGGAGGAATTCCATTTCTTAAGGAGTTTTCTTTGAAAGAAGGTGAGTAGGTGTGGGAACGGATGATTTATTTAAGAAACACAGGGCAGAGCGACAAAAGAGAAAGCATGAATTTAAATCGGTTAATACAAATTCGTTTTTAATTGTTACAGAAGGTGAAAAAACAGAGCCACTTTATTTTAAAGGCTTGCAAAAGAAAATTAACGAAAAAGTAAATGGTCGAATTGATATCGTCGAAAGTCCGGTTATAGATATATTCGGACAAGGGTGCAGCACCAGTCGGTTGATAGAAGCAACTGAAGAGATAGTAAAAGATTCAAAGGTGTTTTATCAGAATATATGGGTGGTTTTTGATAAAGACGATTTTAAAGATTTTGATGAGGCAATCCGGCTGGGAAAAGAAAAGGGATATAAAATTGCTTGGAGCAATCAGTCATTCGAATATTGGCTTTATTTACATTTCAATTATGCGGATACTGCGCTTCATAGGGATGATTGGTGTGAAAAACTCAATGAGATATTCAAGCAATATAATTTGGGGGATGGAACCTACCATAAAAATTGTGAAGAGATTTTCGATTTAGTAAATCAATATGACGGCGTCAATATAGCGATCAAAAATGCTAAGAGACGTATGGATGGATTTCGTGAGGGGAAAGATGTGCCATCAGAGTATGATCCGGGGACGACGGTGTATAAGGTGGTTGAGGAGTTGATGGGGTATTTGGAGGAGTGAGGGACAAGCTGTGTGCCGACTGTGTGATAGCAATTGCATTGCGTTGTATGACGAAATAAACACGATATGAGGGTGATTTCCTTGTGTTTTCTGTATGGAAATGTTACAATCAAAACGGAGAGCATTTCATTTTACAGTTACAAGGGGGAGTTATTATGAAACGTTTTAAAAAGTTTGGAACCGCGCTTTTATCCTGCATGATGCTGACGGCATCGTTCGCGACTGTCTCAAACATGACGATGATTACAGTTGAGGCGCATCCGGGACGGACGGATGCACAGGGCGGACATCATGACTACAAGAATAAGAGCGGTCTGGGAAGTTATCATTATCATTGTGGCGACCATGAGGCACATCTTCATCCAAATGGAGTCTGCCCGTATAAGAATGGGGCAGTTTCGAATGAAAATACGTCCGGTCAGACGCAGACGCAGACGCAGACTCAGACACAGTCCGCAGGTAATCAGAATCAGGTAACGGAACAGATGAACACGTATCAGCCGGTGTTTGATGCAAATTATTATTATATGAATAATCCAGATTTGCAGTCGGTCGTTGGCTCTGATTCGCAGAAGTTATTTGAGCATTTCTATACGTGCGGTATGGCAGAAGGACGTAGGGCATCGGAGAACTTCGATGTTAGTGTGTATAAGGCAAATAACCCGGATCTGGTGGCAGTGTTTGGAGATGATTTGAAGGCTTACTATACACATTATGTGCAGAGTGGGCAGTTGGAAAACCGGGTTTGCAAATAAAAATAGGTGATGGAAGAGAAAACCATGCATTAGTCTCACAAAGACAATTGCATGGTTTTTTCTCGCCTCATCCTTCTAAATCAACTCCCGCAAGAAAAAAGCAATCTGCGATCCCCGATTTACCATATACTCCAGCACCGTCTGAGTCTTTATAGCCAGTTCCACATCGTTCCTGAAATCCATGCGATGGCATGATACAAAAAGGCCGACGTACTCTTCCATATAATATAAGGTTTGCTGATAAAGCGGTAACTGACAGTCAGGATCGCGCGTGACCAGTTTATACATCCAGTCGATCCCGTTTTCAAGATAAGGTTCCCGCCCAACGGTATAGAGCAGCCGGGAAATCGCGTAGAACAGGGCTTTGAGACTTCCTGATTTGTCGATAAAATCGTCAAAGAAAGCCGCGTTTCCTTCTGGAAGGAAGGCGCATCGGTGAACATCGGATCTCCAGGGAGAATTGCCAAATAAATAGCTGATAATCACCTTATCCAGTCCATAAGGATGGCGGTTATCAAAAGAAACCTGTGGTTTGCTGCTTAATGCAAGAAGGTGAGGTTTCAGTAATTCCCATACATTCCAGAAAGCATCTGTTTTCCCGTTGATATCCTGTATCCGGATGAGCTCGGTGAGCAGATATCCTGAGTTATCATTTCGAGTCAAATCTGCATATTGGAAAAATGCATCGATCAGGTTAGTCTGCTTTGTTTGTTCACAATGGAGCAGAACATCTGCCAGCCAGGAAACATAGTTTATTGTATAGCCAGAAAGTTCCCTGCGTTCGGCGCGTAAATCCCTGTTATCTGTAAAAACAAGTTCCATGACAAGACCTTTTGTTGCGTCCGCGAATTTAAATGCCTCTGCTGCTTGGGGAGAGACCAAGGAAAGAAGCGTGAAAATCGTCATATTCTGGAGCTTGGAAAAATCAAAGTCGGTTATATCAACTGAGTCTTTCGCAAGCGCACAGGCAATTACATCCTCATTCTGTTTGAAAAAGTCATCGCTGGAAAATGACTCATTTTTCAAAAGCGCGTCTTCATATGAATCGGCGAGGAGTGAAAACAGATATAGGAAATGCCACGCAGCATTCTGGCTGTGCGCCCAGATGGTTGACGCGATTCCGTTCACGATACGGCTGTTGTAACTCCAGTCATTCAGTGCCAATTTAAGAAGCAGGCACAGAGGATTTTCGTCATTTATGGCTTTTATATTATCTTCATTGCTTAAAAGAACCAGTCCAACGGCAATCGCATCGATTCCATTTCCAGCCTGAACGATTTCAAAGTGAGAAGCGTGTGCAAATAAATCAGCAATAGAGAAAATGATACATTCGCATAATGTTCGATCTTCATGTGATAATGTTTCCTTAAAATCCCGAAGTAAAACAGCACTGGTGTAAGATGCGATCGCGGTAAAGCGGTGCACGATCACAGATATATCGTCGGAAGAGAGTTCCTCATTGCGAACTTCAGCGTCCATATATGCCCAGATTTCGTTCAGCTCTGAGCAAATGGTGCGGACATTCTCATACTTTTTATATTCCCGGAATTTAACATCATGGTGGAATTTATAATCGCTCCATAACTGTAAATCCATATATTTCAGATGAGGTTCATAGGCGGCAGCGCTCTTCTGGCTTAATGCTTTCATGTCTTCTGTAAAATCAGGGAGAACCGTACAGAGTGTCTGCCCGTGCTCATTTTCCCGAACATCAACAATTTCCTGATAACGCCGTAAATCCATCCGGTAATAGGCAAATTTGTCATTGGATGACCAGGTATCGATATCGGCAGCCGCTCGGTCAATCGCCTGATACAGCGTTTGCTTCCGCAAGTCGAAGGCTTCTTTTGATAGACCGCTGGCGTTGGTTTGATACGATAAAATAACCTCTTCCAGCCGCTTTTTCCTGAAAGAAAGCCGGTTACTCTCCAGCCGTTCTTTTTCAAGAAGATCTTTTCCCGACAACAAAAAGGAAGCCGAAGATTCGGCAGTAAAGCGGTACGAATCCAGATGAAACAGCTCTTTTGTGCGAAGAAGCTCGCAGACAATCTCAAATAGTTTATCTGGATAAGCTTCTGCGGCGCTGACGATCACGGAAGTCAACATAACATTGCGGGACTTTTGCAGGATATAGCGGCAATAATTAACAACAATATGAGTTTCTGAATGCTCGATAACCATAAGAAGCCATTTTTCAAACCCCATCAAGAGACTAATCAGAAGATTTGGACCAACCGAAGTTCCGCGGTACATTTTCCAGAGTCGGTCAGATGCAATTTGTTCTACAGGTATATCGTTTACATAAATAGTAATGTTTGTACATTCCCCATAATCCTCATTTAAAGATGAATGTGCGTAGGAATTACCAGCTTGATTGCAAAAATCAATTAACCAATCAGTTACAAGATTTTGTTCGGCTTGCAGCAATGGGATAATTGGTGTTGCATAAGCGCTTGCGGTTTGATACCAAAAGTCCAGATGAGGATTTAAACCGAAATCTTCTTCAACATCAGGATGGGCGTAATGGGTACGAAGAGTCATATTGGAGCGAACCCACAATTTTGCCATCAGATGAAGCGCGATTTCAGGCATTGCAGCTGGAACCATTCCATAATGATAAATATCCGATACAGCACATTTTGCCAGGTCCGTATACATACGGGGAAGAGGAGAATGATTTTCATCGCCTTTTTTTTCATCTATTACCATTTGAAAAAGGAATTTTAAGGGTTCCTGAATCATCCATGCAGAATTTACCAATACATCCTGCAGCTTTTCTGCCTGCCCTTTTTCAAAGGTATACCGCAGATCCTTGTCATTGGCTATTTTTTATGCTAAAAATACTCCGATTTCTCCCGCCATGCGGGTATTTTCTGATTTGGCATGATCCAGGTGTTTGGTCCAGGAATCCAGTACCTCAATGATGGTGGAAATCAGACGTTCATCCCAGAGGATTGTCTCTTTCTGCTCTAACAAAAAAGCAAACAAAGCCTGCCAGGCATAGCCGGACGGCTTGGAAAGGCGAAACGGAATCAGATTTCCAGTACTCCAGTATTGTTCCCAGTTCTCTGCGGCGCGGCAGCAGGTGTTGATTAAAATGGCAAGTTTTCGTAACAGCTCATAGTTGTTTGCAGCCATCTTTTGTGTCAGCTTTTGATAAACTTCTTTTAAAGATTCCGTGCTGATAACCGTTAAGAGAATCTCATCTTTCCATATCTGCTCTACCTGTTCGCAGTCAAGAAGGTGGAAAATAAGCTCCTGATGGGCTGGAACAGCGGCAAAATCAGCCAGCCATCCGCGAAATAGCTTTCGAATGCGGAGAGAAGGGTGGAAATTGGCAAAAAACTGCTCATTCAGGGTATCATGCCGGTAGCGTTCAGTAAAAATATGACTGACAACCAACTCTTCAAATACATCATGGCTGTGCAAATATCTTCTGGCATCGTCGCTCTGGAACAGCACACCACTTTTCTCCAGCTCAGAAAGTGCCTCGGAATCATCCTCTGCGAGAATCTCATAATAATAAATCTCATTTTGAAGCATTTTCGTGGTCAAAGAAATAAGAGCCGTTTCCCTTCTGGTTGGCAGATTGTCCTTCCGCTTCCGGTTGTTACGGATGATATCATTCCAGATCTTTTCCTCGAATGCTTCCCGGTTCAAAGAACGCATCGATTCATCCTCGAGGTTTTCCAGAGCCAGATATAAGCCCAGATAGAAAGGCGCACAGAGCAGATCCAGCAGCCGCTTGTCCTGTGGCAGCTGAAAACCATAGGTATGGGATAAAGTGGACAGTTTATCAGAGTCAACCGGTTCGACATGATAGGTCTGAACCTTGCTGCCGTGTAATAGGGAGTTTTGAAAAGAATCCCGGTACGCGGTTCGGAGTGTCAGAATGATTTTCCATCCAGCGGTCATAAAGCGGTTCAGGATATCCTCAAACGTTTCCTGATATTCACAAACAAAAAACTTTTCGGCTGCATCGATATAGAGCACACGTGTGTCAGCCATTTTGTATACATCGATCACTTCATCCAAATTTAATTCGCCATAAGGGGTTAAAAAATTTAGGATATCATTCACATCCAGATCGGTACTTTTAAAAGCGAGGAATGCGCAGTCATTTGTAAGTCCATCCGTAAGTTGTTTTACCAGAGCCGATTTTCCGGAACCGGCAGTTCCGTCAATGAGCAAAACGGACATAGCTGAATTTAGAAACGATCTAAGGTTCAGCTGTGTATGTTCCAGCGTAATGTCGTTTCCTTTATATCTTATACTGGTGTGAATATGATCAAATAGTTCTCTTTTGTGTTTTTCAAGATTTTCACAGCAGGTCTGTACAGCAGAGTCCACCTGAAAAAATACATTGCGGCAAATGGTAAGCTGCCTATCCTGCATCAGCTGCGCTTCCAGGTTGCTGGGAACCCGCCAGACAAGTTCAATGCCAAGCTCTTCAGCGACTGCTTCCACTTTTTTCTGATAGGAGGGCATGATATCGTCCTTTTTAGAACTGGGAGAAAACTCACGGCTGATATAAAAATAAAGCGTTGTAATACCTGGATATCTCTGTACGGCTCCCTTGACAGCACCGATCAGTTCCTGTTCTTTGGAAGACATGGTAACACTGTCCGCATAGTATTTCGACTGGAAGCCAATATAGCGATCGCTCACATGAATGGGATTTGTTTCAATATGGGGCTGGTTGAAGTAGCGGAAAATACCGTAGGGCTGCTGGAATTCATGGCAGAAGAGATAGTAGGTGAGGGATTCGAAGGCGTGTTGGGGATTGGTGGAGTATTTGTAGTTAAATGCGGTCCAGTTGACGGATGTTTGTGGGATCATGGGTGAGAGCCTCCTTTGGGTGGTGTGATAAGGGTATTGTAGCATAGGGGGAGGGGAAGGGGAATGGTTGAATCAATAATAGAGAGCGGTGTTTTGGCTTTGGATGAAGCACCGATTGCTTTGCCTTCTTTCAAATTTTTACAGTTACTGACAAAGGCAAGGAATTCTTCATGAGGAAAAATGAATTTCTATGTTGCTGATATATGCTGTTTATTGTATTGTAGAATTGTAGTATTACAGAGAATAAGTATAGTCAATATTAGCGGCCGTAAATAATAATTATACGGGAATCCACGAGGTGCCTGACAGCTAAATTTGAATAGTATGCAGATTGAATTAAGAATGGAAAGACATGGAGAAGGAACGGCTTATGAGTGAATGGAATAGAATGCGTAAACAAAATAGGAACCTTGAGAGTATGATATTGATAATCATAGTAGCCTGTTTTTTGTTGGGTGGATGGTGTGACTGGAATGCGCTTGTAAAAGAAAAAGCCTGGATTTTTATAAATGATATAGATGCATTTTCGTTAACTATATTACAGATACAGGCATCTACGGCAACCTTGATAATTGCAATAATTGCATTAATAACAGGAAATATTTCTGATTCGTATATGGGAGTATCCGTAAGTGATTTTTATTTAAACATAAAACCGTGGAAATTGAAGCAAAAAATGCTTATTTTCATGCTGCTTGGATTTGAATTGATAGGAGCACTTTTTCATGTGTTCAAACTGTATAACTGTGTATTTGGCGTCTTTGTGGCTACGTTAGCAGTAATATTATTATCTATACTAGAAATGTACTCTGCCTTTGAGGGAAGAAATAAACAGAATCAGGATATAGAAGCATATATCAACTATGTGTTGGATAGCGATACAAAGATAGATTGTAAATTAGATGTATATCAAAAGTTTGTTCTTGATTGGAAGAGGGAGTTAGATTCCCAGGATAAACAAAGTTATGAAAAGTATTATGAAATCTTTAAAAGATGCATGTTGGTTTTGTGGGACTGTGGAATGGATAAATGCATGTCAGCAATAGAGCAGCAGTCTTATAATATGGCATATACTCTTCTGGGGTCAGAGAAGGTGCTTGTTAAAGAAAGAGGAATTGAGTTTATACAAGATGTGTATGATATACTTTGGGGATGTATTTATAAATGTAACGTAAAGAATCAAGGCTTTTCGGGAAAATATAGAAAAGAATTCTCGCTATTTTCACAAATAGGTGCCGATTTAATGCAAAATATGGATGAGCTGAGCATTGAAAGTGTTGAAAGAAGAATGATGTTCGGTCATTTTACAGATACAGTACAAAGAGTTGCACTATGGCTTGGGAATAAAGAAGAGAATAAGGATTGTGAGAATGAAACCAAGAACAAGCGGTTAGAATATAAGTTTTCTAGTGAGATTATAGAGTTGAATTCCTTTGCCAGATATGTGGGATATTATTTGGGGAAGCAGCAAAACAAAAATAATACTGTGAATTATCGTTTGTGGTCGGTGGATTTAAAATACAGGAATCTTTTTTCTGCATATAACATTCCAGAAGAACGACAGGAGATTTACTTAAAATCAAAGCTTTCGATATATTTTGGATATTGTTATGGAATGCTGGTGAATGGACAGGAGGAGGTTGTAAAACAAGGTTTATATCTTCAGGGGATGAAACAAGTTCTTACGTCGAATAAATACCAGTTTCTGCTTTATCTGACGGTACATTGCTATGTATATTACTTGGCAGTACGAGAAAATGATGATTGTGTTACGGAAAAAATCAGACATTCAGCAAGGAATATTTGGGAAGATCCGAAGATAAAAGATGCATTCCTAGACTATTTGAATATTCTTGCTGAAAATTCACAATGGATAAACTTGGATATATTAAGACAAATGGAAAATGTAATGAACGGGTACGAGTTATTTTCCCAAAATGGAACGAGTAAAGTGATGATGATTGAATCTGTGATATCAGAGTTTTATATATTTTTTGTGGTGTTTATGTCTTGTGAATTTAACTTGCCGGAATTATTGGAAAGAAATGTTGATGACAGCAGAATGATTTGGTATGTTTCTAAAGCGAATGAAAAAACGACGAAGGAAATGTTTACTGAACTATTTAAAATGATTTATATGGAAAACAAGGTGGATGAACAGATAGAAGCAGAGGTCAATTTGATGTATGATAGCTTTGAAAAGGCGGTTAAGAAAAAGCATAAAGAAAGACGTCTTAGATCAGCAATGGAATCACAAGCAAATTATGAGACTAATGAAGAGGAAATTGGTAAAAAAATACAAAGGGATATTGCTCATAGGCTCAGAGAGAGGTTCGCTCCTATTCTGGTAGAAAATGATGATACGGATGATGTGATAATAATAGATTTATTGAATATATCTGATTATACTGATTTGGTAGGGAAAAGGAGTATTGCTGGATATTACTTTGATATAGATGGAGCGTTTTTGCGTGGTATTGAAAGGTTTTTGTTAAACAAAAAGGCTTTAGAAACAAAGAACAGGTTCAAGGACTTTGAAAATGATAAGGAATTCATGGAATACTTGTCTGCTAATAACCAATATTTGCTTTTTGGCTCGCAGCTTACCTTAAAGAATAGTAACTATAAAAACAGAGCTGAGTTTAACGAGTTTTTGGACAAATGTAAAACAATATATACAGTTGGCGAGTTAAATGGAATTGCGTTGAAAGAAGATTCGATACAGGTATGCTTACATGAGGTGAAAGTTTCTATTTGTTCGCCAAGTATAGAGGAAGAGAATGTAAATTATAATGAGCAAACTGGAAAATACTATTATTCCATTATAAATGGATTGCCGGTTGAATTTGAAAAGGATGAACTGATAGAATTCCTTTATAATGAACGTAAGGTCATCAAAGTGACGGCAAAAGTATCCATACAAGTAAATGAGATACCGGTCGGGACAGTTTTTACTGGGCGGAGTGTTCACGAATGATATCACCTCATATCGCCACATTCCTGCCCAGAAACTTCTATTGAATCCTCCCACAAACCGTAGTATAATAAACTCGATATTTCATGGGCACAGATCCCTTAAAATCGGGGATTGTCCGCCCAGGATGTCAAATACAATACCAAAAGCACATGGAGTAAGCTGCCTGTGATCAATGTCATGGTCAGATGAAAGATGGAACATAGGATGGATCGAGATCGTATCCGGGCAGCCAGAAGGCGGCTCCGGGATGGCGAAGCATACCCATTGTGCACCTGAAAGCAGGGAAAATGCGAAGGAGAGTGCGATATGTGGTATGTGATCCAGACACAGACAGGCAGGGAACAGGAACTGACAGAAAGCATCGAACGCGTTTTGAAAGGAAATGGGTACCGCGCCTGTTTTGTGATTGAGCAAGAATGCGTCTGGCGCAATGCCGGGGAACTTTTGGAATACCAGAAACCGCTCTTTCCATCCTATGTCATCGCGGACACCGACACGCCGGAGGAATTCTTTCTGGCGTTAAAACGGGTTCCGAAGCTTTCCAAACTCCTGCGGACGGACTGTGAATTCTGGGCGATCCAGGAGGAAGAAAAGAAATTACTTTGCCAGATGATGGAGTTGGATAAATGTCTTGTCCGACGCTCCTTTGTCACCCTTGACGAAGACGGCAACATCCTAACCGCCCAGGGACCATTATCCTTCTTCCTGGAAAAGATTGTACGCAAGCGCATCCGCAAGCGGATCGTGATGGTGGAGGTCGAGCTTCTGGGAGAAAAGCGCAGGATAGAACTGGGGATCCGTCTGCCGGAAGATAAGTAAAAGAAAGGAACCAAAACACAAAAGCATGAATCAATTTGAGCAATACAAGCGCCTGATCAAGCTGGGATTTGCCCTGATATTGGTTGCGCTTCTGACAGGACTCTATGGCGTCATCTGGATCAACTGGTACAACAAGATTATCTGGGCGCCGTTCTTCCGCAGGGGTAACTGGATGATGATATTCATCTATGGACTCCTGCTTATTTTCTTTATGCAGCTGTACGGCGGATTTAAGATAGCGCTCCTGAAACGGGGCAATCTGATCTACTCGCAGATACTGGCGGTGGTAGTCACCAATATCATTACGTATTTCCAGATCAGCGTGCAGGATAAGAAATTCACGGCACCGGCGCCACTGGTGGTCAATCTGATAGGGGCGGTTGTCATCATCCTCGCGTGGACGATGACATTTCTCTGGCTGTACCGGGGCATGTTCCCGCCGAGAGAGCTGCTGCTGATCTCCGGCGATCACTCGGATTATCATCTGATTGAAAAAATGAATGCGCGGGAAGATAAATACATAATCAGCCAGATTGTCAGCTACCACGAAGGACCGGAACGCATCAAAGCGGAGATCGCCAAATACGACAGTGTGATTGTCGGAGATATACCGGCGCATGAGCGAAACTATATCATCAAATATTGTTTCGGCCAGAATATCCGGACATACAGCGTCCCGAAAATATCGGACATTCTGCTTCGCAGTTCGGTGGAACTAAATCTGTTTGATTCGCCGCTGCTTTTATCGCGGAATAATCAGGGACTGCAGATTGAGCAGGAAATTATGAAACGGATCATCGACATCGTCGGATCACTCATCGGAATCGTTATCACGATTCCGATTTTTTTGATTGTGGGAATCTGTATTAAGATGACCGACGGCGGTCCGGTGATTTACCAGCAGACGCGCCTTACAAAAAACGGAAAGAAATTCCAGATATATAAATTCCGCACGATGGTGCAGAACGCGGAAGCAGATGGAAAGGCACGGCTGGCAAGCGAGGGAGATCCGAGAATCCTGCCGATCGGACGGGTGCTGCGGGCAACCCGCCTGGATGAGCTGCCGCAGATCTACAATATCTTAAAAGGTGATATGTCTATCGTTGGACCGCGCCCGGAACGCCCGGAGCTGGCGGCCGAACTGGAAAAAGAGATACCGGAATTTTCATTCCGCTTGCAGGTCAAAGCAGGTCTGACCGGCTACGCGCAGGTGTATGGAAAATATAACACGACCCCTTATGACAAGCTGAAACTGGACTTGACGTATATACGCAACTATTCAGTGCTGGAAGATCTGAAGCTGATTATCATGACGCCGAAGATTATGCTGATGAAGGAAAGTACGGAAGGAGTCAAAGAAGAACAGCAATAACGGAATAAAAAGCTATAAACAGGAAATAAGACATGGAAAAACAACCAGATATACGCATTTTTATTGCCTGCCATAAGCCGACCTATGTACCGGAAAATCCAATTTTTTATCCGGTACAGGTGGGAACGGCGTTGACGGAAAAACGTCTGGAACATATGGCATATCGAGATAATGAGGGCGATAATATATCCGGGAAAAATCCGGATTACTGTGAATTGACGGCACAGTATTGGGCTTGGAAAAATATAGACTGCGACTATTATGGATTCTTTCATTACCGCCGCTATCTGACGTTTCACAGGGTCTGCCCCGTGATGGCGAGTGGACGAATCCTTGGAAAACGCCAGCATCCGTATATAGAGCTGGATTCCGTCTGGGACGATCTGACACCATATTGGATGGAAGCCGAGTGGATGGTACAACAGATCGCGAAATACGATCTTTTGACCGTTTACCGGGAGCGGATCAATACGACGGTATACCGCCAGTACTGCCAGTATCATGAAGCAGAAGAACTGAATCATATGCTGGAGATTGTAAACCGGGTTTACCCGGAATATACAGATTCGGCAAAGGCATATATGAGTTCCAAAGATATCTATTATATGAATATGTATATCATGAAAAAAGAGCTGTTCCATACCTATATGGAATGGCTTTTTACACTTTTAGATACATTCGAGCAGGAGAGAAAAGAGATAAACAAACCGCAGGAACCAAGGCTGTATGGCTATCTTGCGGAGCGGTTGTTTGGTATCTTTTACTTTTACCAGAGGAAGAAAGGCATACAATGTGCCGAGCTTCCTTATCTTAAATTCTATCATACTGAACCGGGAAAGGAGGAAGAAGTATCGAATATACGGGAGTTTCGTTTAAAACCGACCAACTTAAAAATTAAAATAGATATGCGTAAGTTAAACCGTCTGTTTCCGGCAGGAAGTTTCCGGCGGGTATTGCTGCGCGGTTTTTTTTTGAAATAAAAGCAAAATCGAAGAAAGAGGAAAAAATATGAATTTGTTCTTAAAACGACTGGGCGGATTTTACAAGTACCGCTTCCTGATGCAGCAGCTGGTGACAAAAGATATCAAGCTGAAATACCGGAGAAGTTTTCTTGGGTATCTTTGGAGTATTCTGAATCCGCTGATGGTTATGGTTATCATGGTAATCGTATTTTCCAATATGTTCCGGTCTGATATTGTCAATTTTCCGGTATACCTGATTATCGGACAGACGCTTTATAACTTTATGAGTGAATCAACCACACAGGCGATCTTCTCCATTATCGGAAATGCGTCATTGCTGAAAAAAACCTACGTGCCGAAATATGTATTTACCGTATCTAAAATTACAAGTTCCTTTGTAAATATGGTATTTGCACTGGGGGCGCTAGTGATCGTATTTGTGGTATGCCGGGTTGTTCCGAATGTTTTTTATCTATTTATTCCGGTAATTCTTCTGCAGGAATATCTGTTCTGCCTGGGACTGGGAATGCTCTTGGCGCAGGGGTGTGTATTCTTCCGCGATATACAGCATATTTATAACGCAGTATTGACCGCATGGATGTATCTGACTCCATTATTTTATCCGATTACCCTGCTTCCGGAGGCGCTGCGGAAACTGGTTATGACGTTGAATCCGATGTATTTCTATATCACGCAGTTCCGTCAGATCGTGCTGGAATGCCGGATGCCGGATCCGTACCTGATTCTGGCTGGATTTGTGGCAGCCGGAGTGGCACTTCTGGTTGGAGTGTGGGCATTCTTAAAGACGCAGGATAAATTTATCTTATATATCTAGGAGGCAGAAATGGCATCGGACAAAGACACAATCATAAAAGTAACAAATGCGGCGGTCCGTTTCAATATGGCTTCCGAGCGCATTGATAATTTGAAAGAATATTTTGTAAAACTGATCAAACGCGAGCTGATGTTTCAGGAATTTATGGCTCTGAAAGATATCAATTTTGAGGTAAAACGCGGCGAAGCGTGGGGCCTCATCGGAACGAATGGTTCCGGTAAATCGACACTTTTAAAGCTGATCTGCGGTATTCTGAAACCGTACCGCGGCACGGTAGAAGTGAGAGGAAGCATTGCACCACTGATCGAGCTGGGTGCCGGATTCGACGGGGAACTGACGGCGACGGAAAACATTTATTTAAATGGCGCCGTTCTCGGTTACAGCAAGGAATTTATGGATGCGCATTATGATGAGATCGTCGAATTTGCAGAACTCAAAGATTTCATGAATATGCCGATCAAGAACTATTCATCCGGTATGGCGGCGAGACTGGGATTTGCGATCGCGACGATCGTGCAGCCGGAGATCCTGATCGTCGATGAGGTGTTGGCTGTCGGAGATGCGGCATTCCAGGAAAAATGCCAGGAGCGCATGCATCATATGCTGGAAAATGGAACGACACTTCTCTTTGTCTCCCATACGATGGCAACCGTGCGGCAGCTCTGCGATCATGCGATCTGGCTGAATAAGGGCGAGGTGGTGATGCAGGGAGAGGCAGAAGGCGTGTGCAATGCCTACATGGAAAGTCTGAACCTGCCGGACAACGCTTAAAACAACGCAGACGATACAGAGGAAAGGAATTTAAGATACATGGAAAAACAGGTAGGACAAACACCGGATATCAAGATATATGTGGTCTGCCACAAGCCATCCTATGTACCGGAGAATCCATATCTTTATCCGATACAGGTAGGAACCGCCCTGAATGGAACGAAACTTCCGGGCATGCGCCATGACGATGAAGGCGACAATATTTCCAAAAAAAATAAAACATACTGCGAACTGACTGCACAGTATTGGGCGTGGAAAAATGAAGATGCGGACTACTATGGATTCTTCCATTATCGCCGTTACCTGGCTTTTGATCCGTCACTGAATAAAGATGACGGATGGGGAAATATCGCTTACGATCGCATCTCCGAAGAAGCAATTCAGGAGATGGAACTTCAGCCGGAAGTCATGCGGGCTCTTATTACCAAGTATGATGTGATTAGCGTCAAAGGCCGCCGCTATCCGCGGGTCAAGACGGAAGGGAAAGCGATGGATGTGTACCATGAGTATGGTATGGTGCCGTTCCAGCATCCGGAAGATCTCGATATAACCCTGCAGATCTTAAAAGAGAAATATCCGGAATACGCACAGACAGCTGCTGAATACATGAAATCCGGAAGTGCCCATGAGTGCAACATGTTCATCATGAAAAAAGAGGTCTATCGGAAATATTGTGCCTGGCTTTTTGATATCTTGTTTGAAGCGGAAAAACAGATCGATACAACCTGGTACAGCGTAGAAGAATACCGTGTCATGGGATATCTGGCAGAACGGCTCTGCGGCATTTACTATGAATACTTAAAAAAACAGCCGGGAATCCGGGCGTGCGAACTTCCCAAAACGCTGTTTAAAGATACAGCACCAAAAGCCGTATTAAGGCCGGTATACCCGGCGGGTGTGCCGATCGTATTGTCGGCAAACGATAAATTTTCACCGTATCTTGACATCATGATCCGTTCCATGATCGCGAATGCGTCCCCGGAACGGGAGTACGACATCATTATTCTGTATAACGACATCTCTGAGAAAAATCAGCATCTGATTTCCATGGCAGCTAAGGACAAACAGAATATATCCATCCGTTTCATCCGGGTATGTGAATACTTTGATGCGAGAAAACTCTTCGTCGATCAGCATCTGTCTGTGGAAACCTATTACCGCCTGATTATCCCGGAGATCATGCCGGACCATCATAAGATCCTGTATCTGGACTGCGATATGGTAGCCGACCACGATGTGGCAGAACTTTATGATCTGGATCTGAAAGGTGCGGTAATCGGCGCAGCGAAAGATATCGATGTGGCAGGACAGTTAAACTTAAATCAGAATAACTGGAAAAAATATGCCATTGAGACATTGGGGTTAGACAGTCCTTATGATTATTTCCAGGCAGGTGTTCTGATTCTGGATTTGGATGGACTGCGAAAGACAATGAGCTCCGAAGACATGATTCAGATGGCGCTGACTCATTCCTATCGCTGTCACGATCAGGATATCCTGAACATCGTGTGCAAAAATAAAGTTACCTATCTGCCGCAGCAGTGGAATACTCTGATGGACTGGCAGGAGATAGGCCGGAGCCGTATGGATATCCTGAAAATGGCACCGAGAGAGCTGTATGAAGAATATACAAAAGCAAGAAAAAATCCATATCTGATTCATTTCGCCGGATACCAGAAACCGTGGGATACCGTGGACTGTGATTTTGCGGAGTATTTCTGGGAGTATGCGAAATTGTCGCCGTATTATCCGATGATTCTGCGGAAGATCAAGCGGTGTCTGATGGAAGAGCAGGAGGCGGAACTGTCAAGGATTGCGAAGATGGAGCAGAACGCGGGGATACGGAAGATAGCGAATAAGCTCCTGCCGATTGGGAGTCGGAGGAGAGAACTTATAAAATATTTAATACAGATGAGAAAAAATGCTTAATATATAAAGCATTGAATTAAACACAAGTGAGAGGATACTAAGAAAAATACAATGTTGAGAAACGGAAAAAATAAACCTAAGATTTCTATTATTGTGCCGGTTTATAATGTGGAGCAGTATTTGGAGGAATGTCTTCATAGTTTAATACAGCAAACATTAATAGAAATAGAAATAATTTGCGTAGATGATTGTTCAAGTGATAATAGTGGAAATATTATAGATTCGTATGCCATTAAAGATCCAAGAATAAAACCGATACATTTGAAAAAAAATTGCGGGACAAGTTGTGCGAGAAAAAATGGGGTTATGCAAGCACAAGGCAGTTATATTATGTTTTGTGATGCGGATGATATGTATAAATCTAATGCATGCCAACGAATTTGGGAAGAAATGTCGGCAAATCCCGTTGACATATTACAATTTGGAACAGATGTTCGATATGAAAAAACGTATACAAATTTGGAGAAGCAAAATCTTAAGAACGTTTTAAAACCTTATTGCAAGCAGTATTCTGGTGATTTATGCAAAGCCTGTTTTAAAGATAAAAATTGGAGCTTTACTTTGTGGAATAAAGCATATAATTCTGCAGTATGTAAAAAAGCATTTCTAGAAATTGACGATGAATATATTGTTGTTGCAGAAGATTTATATGCTTTTTTTTATATTAGCTTTTATGCTTCAAGATATAGAGGCATCGATGATAAATTATATATTTATAATTTTGGAATTGGAATTACTAATAATGAAAGATTCAGTTTGAAACAATTTCAAAAACAGTGTACAAGATTAGATGTTGTACATGGGTTAAATGCTTTTTCAGAAAAAAGGTTAGGCCAAAATCAAAAGGGAATTATTCAGGGTATAAATAATAGTATAATCGATGACGCTATATATCAATGGTATCATTGCCTTTCCATTTCAGATGCAAAAGAAGGATATGATTTATTAATTGAAAAATTAGGAATTAGTACAGTAATATCCAATATGGCTAAACAATACTGGGATAAAAGTGAGGAATTGTTATCTCGTTTAACAGCAAGAGATAGGGAAATTCCAATTGGAAAAAAAGCAAAAAATATTGGTGTATATTACCATAGAATGAGAAATGGAGGAGTAGAAAAAGTCCTTTCTAAATTGCTATTTGTATGGAGAGAATTGGGCTACAATATAGTATTATTTACTGATGAGGAAGCAACTTCGGATGATTATGAAGTGCCAGAAAATTTGCCAAGAATTATATTGCCAAAATATACGAATTCTCAAGGAGAAAAGTATAAGAAAAGGGCAAATTATTGGGAAAGTATGATAAAAAAACATGAGATAGATACAATGCTATATCACTCATGTACATGCTGTGTTTTATTGTGGGATGTATGTTTGATTAAAGGCCTTAGATGTAATTTAGTTATAGAAACACATTCTATGTTTTGTGGTTCTATGTGGTATGATATTAAGTTTTCAAGTTATCTCCCACGAATTTATCGTATGGTTGATCGTGTTGTTTCCTTATCACAAATTGATGTTGAATTTTGGAAAAATTATGCACCCACTTATTTTATTCCTAACCCGATTGATTGTATCTCAAGAAAAAATATATCTAATAACTACAATTCACAAAATATAATTTGGGTTGGTCGCTTGGCTGAAGAAAAAAATCCATATGCAATTTTAGAGGCTTTTTCAATTGTACATAATGAATTACCATCAGCTACTTTAACAATTGTTGGAGATAATGACGATCCTTCTTGGATGCGTGGCTTGCAGGAACGAGCTAATCATTTGAATATTGAACAGAACGTTGAATTTTGCGGATATGAATTGGAAATAGGAGAATATTATCAAATGGCATCAATTTTTGCTATGACATCTTTAAGTGAAAGTTTCTCAATGGTATTAGCAGAAAGTAAGGAGTATGGGTTGCCAGCTGTGATGTTTGAATTACCGAATTTGGAACTTACAAGAGATAATAGAGGAATAATAGTCGTTCCGCAAGGTGATGTTTTAGCACTGGCTGATGGGATTATAAAATTATTGAAAGACGATTCTTTAAGAAAACAAATGGGAGAAGAGGCTAGAGAGAGTCTGGAAAATTTTATGTCATTTGATATAAAAAAAGCTTGGAAAAACTTATTAGATACTTTTGGAACATCGATAGATTATAATCTGAATAAAAATTTAACTTTGATGTTAGATATGCTTTTTGAAAACATATCTCGAGGAGCAAAACGTTTAGAAGTAGATACACCAAACTGTGAGGTTACAAATGTTAATAAATATGAAGAAATCCTTAAACGCCATGAGGAGGTTATAAACCGTCATAATGAATCTATTAATCATCAGTGGGAAATCCAAAAATGGCACGAAGAAAGAATTAAACGATTAGAAAGTGAGCGTTCAGTATTTGTTAAATGTAAAAGTAAGTTGATTAAGTTGTTAAAAAATCATAATGCGTAAAAATGAAGAAAAATTTATCTTAGCTTCTTATTAAATCATAGTGAAAGGAAATTAGGGAATGGTACAATTAAAAAATAAGACTACTGATTTTATATATCAAATAGGATTTTCTATTCTTCTTTTTTTAGCTACAATTGTTTGGATGTCTACATTATTCTTTGTTTTAGGAGTTCCTATTCAAGTTTATGTTATTCCAGTTTCAATTTTAGCATCCACATTTTTGACAGCTTGGATAGGAAAGCTAGATATACGACGAGAAGGGATATATATATTAATTTCTGTTACATGTATTATATTTATATGTGCGGTTGTGTCAGTAAATGTATACGATTTTTCATATGATGGAAATACTTATCATAAAACAACTATCGGGTTATTAAAAAATGGGTGGAATCCGATATATCAAAGTTTTGAAGAGGCAGCGTTAACGTTAAAAATCATTCCGGATGATTATACTTGGCCAGTCTGGTATGATCATTATCCAAAAGCAAGTTGGATTATTGGAGCAGCATTTTATAAATTTTCTGAGAATATTGAAATGGGAAAATGTATGAATGCGTTAATTATGCTTTCATTTGCTTTCATGTTGTTTGGTCGTTTGAGCGATTATCAGCTGTTTAACAAATATATCAGATGTTTATTTTCGGCCTTGGTGGTAATAAACCCAATAACGCTTCCTCAAAGTCAGTCGTATTATAATGATGGTATGATGCAAATGCTTATTTATATCGCATTACTTTCATTGATTAATATATCCTTTTTAAGAAAAAAAGAAAATTGCAGACAAGATTGGATTGCTATGTTTGCTGCAGTTCATTTGGCTTTAAATATAAAGTATTCTGGTTTGATTTTTATGGGTATATATTGTGGGGGATTTTATTTTTATTGGTTGATTTCTGATTTTCTAAGTGAAAAAGAAAAATTGAAAAATGATTTTATTTATATAACAGGATTTTATTTGGTTACAGTTGGAAGCGCAATTTGCTTTACTGGAAGTACTTCATATATTCGTAATCTAATTTATCAGAAAAATCCATTGTATACAATGGTAGGAAAAGATAAAATAGAAATCATTACGACTATGCTTCCGGATTCATATGCAAATAAACCTTATATTGTTCAATTTATAAATTCCCTTTTTTCTCGTGCTGCGAACATTAGCGCTGGAACAGGGCAGAGGCCGTCATTGAAGTTTCCATTTACATTCAATGCGACAGAGATAGAAATGGGCAGTTTGTTTGACTTAAGAATAGGTGGATGGGGAGTGCTTTTTAGTGGTATTTTTTTAATTAGTTTAGGTGTTTTGATTTTTGAATATGTACAATATTATAAGAGAAAAAAATCAAATCATAATTTCAGAATTATAGTTCTTGTTATTATGCTAACTTTCGTCCAGACTGCTTTTATACCAGGATTGGCATGGGCTAGATATTATGCACATTTGTTTATTATTCCAATGTACGCTTGCGGAATATTGTTATATAAGAAAAATAGGAAAAAGTTATTTTTGGGATATACAATGCTTATATTGCTGATGCTTAATCTGGCAAATTTTACTTATTATAATTTTGAACGAATTAAAATATCTCAAATGTCTAGGCTAGAATTGGATAATTTGAGTAATTTGAGCAAATCTAATTTGATTGCTATTCATTTAAATGGTGGAGAATATATGCAGGGATACCTGTTTAATTTGATGGATGAAAATGTTAACTATATAGTTGATTCAAAGATGGAAGATGGTACAACAGTTTTTAACTGGCGCATAAATTATAAAATTGTTCCATAGAAATTATAGAATATAAAGAGTATTTATAATCATAAAATGATTTGAAATAGTGTTTTGAAATTAGTTATAAATCTACAGCCGACAAGCATAAAAGTTGTCGGCTGAAAGTTTATAACAATTTGATTTATATTACAGATATTAATCGATAATACATAACTATGTTCGAATGATATATAAAATCATGAAAAAGGTGGGAAATTTAGAAAAGTAAATTTGAGTATAAAATTTATACTACTTGAATAAACCGGAGAAAGAGGAGATGATTTTGAGCAGAGCAGAGCAGAGCAGAGCAGAGCAGAGCGCAATAATTATATAGATTTTTTAAGAGGAATAGCTGCAATGGGAATTATTGCTATTCATACGGCATTTTGGGGAGGTCAGAGTTATACACCACAATGGTTTTGGAATATTACATTGTTACTTGATGTTCCGTTTTTCTTTTATTTGTCGGGGTGGGCATCAAGCTATAAAAAAAGTGATGTAATGAGAAGCTGCAAGAGTTTGCTGAATATATGGTATAAATGGGTATTTTTTATTTCTGTGGTCTCTCTTTTTTGCTTTTTTTCGAAAGTATTTCCATATTCATTTGAAGGGGTTTCTGACATTAGGGATCTTTTTCAAAATTATATGTTTAATGTTAGTATACCGGGATTTTGTGTTATTGCGGGTTCAATATGGTTTTTACCATATTATTTTGTTGTACTTGCAGTAAATTCGATAGTTATGATGATATTACAAAAGTCCGACAAGGAAGCAGAGTATAAAATAACTTATATGGCTATATTATTAGGATTGTTTGTTTGGATATCTTATGGAAAATATTTTTTGGGTTTAGATTTAAGATTTTTTCTGTTTTATAGTTTCTTTTGGATGTTTGGTATGAATAGAAAGGGAATGACTAAAAACATACAGCAACTGATATGTATAGTGCTTTTGTTAATAATTAGTACAATTTTTGTATCATATTTACAAGGATTGCCGATATATGATTTACAATCTGCGAAATTTCCACCATCAATAAAATATGGTCTTGTTTCATTAATTTCGGTTGTTATAGCTAAGTTTTTTGACGGAAAATATACTGCAAAAAATAATTTTATAGAGCATATTGGGAAAAATGCAATTTTTTATTATTTTGGACAAGGAATTGGAAGCTCAGTTAACTATTTTATGGTAAATATGATTAATCTCAATAATTGGATAATTAAATGGATGCTAACTTATGTAATAAATGTTATTATCACAATCTTTATTGCGGAAGTTTTAGCATTAATATATTCAAAAGTATTCAAAAAGATTTTTAATATAAGAGGGGTAATAAAAAATGGAATAGTAAGTAAATGATAAACTTGTAAATAATACATTTTAGAGGAGAACGGAAGTGAAAGAATACATAAAGTTGCTCCGTATAAAACATTATATAAAAAATTTGCTAATTTTTATTCCAATGTTTTTTGGTGGGGCATTATTTGATTTTAATAAATTATTAAGTGGGTGTATAGGATTTGCTAGCTTTTCGCTTATATCGTCTGGAATATATATATTAAATGATTTGAAAGATATAGAAAAAGATAGAAAGCATCCGATAAAGAAGAGTAGACCATTGGCTAGTGGGAAAATACCCCCCAAATTAGCGATTTCTATTATGATTTTGTGTGTTGTGACATCATGCATTTTATCGTTATGTTTAAAAAATATATCGTCTTTTATTTTGCTTGGAATGTATTTTTTACTAAATGTTGCATACAGTATGGGATTAAAAAACAGACCTATTATTGATATTGTTATTTTGGCATCTGGATTTGTGATCAGGATTTTTTATGGTGGAACTTTAACGGATATTTCTATATCAAAATGGCTTTATCTAGTTGTAACAGCTGGAAGTTTATATATGGGATTGGGAAAGAGACGCAATGAATTAAAGAAACAAACAGAAACCAGGGAAGTCTTAAAATATTATAATGTTGATTTTCTAGATAAAAATATGTATGTATGCGTGGCATTAACTATTGTTTTTTATGCATTATGGACTGTTGAAATGCCGAGTCCACAAATTAGTTGGACTGTTCCTATATTTATTATTTTGCTAATGAGTTATAGTTTAGATGTAGAAGGTAATTCTGATGGGGATCCAGTAGAGGTTATTCTTCATGATAAAATTTTAATGGGGATTTTAATTCTGTATGCATTTTTTATATTTGGATTATTAT